>Ga0307993_1000051_pt1 | contig 33907 bp, 32 predicted proteins | sample EllFjometagen260_FD_203163 | JGI IMG/M metagenome (GOLD analysis project Ga0307993, IMG submission 203163) | Marine microbial communities from Ellis Fjord, Antarctic Ocean - #260 | ecosystem: Environmental > Aquatic > Marine > Unclassified | place: Southern Ocean | collected 2014-11-02 | reverse complement strand
AAAAAAAGTGAAAAGTTATACGCTATAGTACTACCCTATATGTACAGTTGATTGTTCCCGACTATAAGGAGGGGGTATATGGTGTATAAAGATGTTATTTTGTGTAATATTGGAAATATGCTCAGAATGGTAATGGGTTGATTTGCTACATCAATGTCGAAAGACTTATGGGTTCGATTCCCATTATTTCCGTAATGTTAGAGTACCACATGTATGAATTTAAATTTAGATGGGTATATTATATGTTATCTTTCGTATTGTGTAGTTTACTAGTGTGAGAGTTTAAATATAGCGTACTATTTGTATTGTGTCCTATAAATTTGATGTTCACAGAGCTGTATGAAGGGTTTAGTTGTTTCTTATGATTAAGTATATGTAGTTCATTAATAATTAATTTACCTTTGCTTACATATTCATTTTTGCACTTCATAGTTCCAGGTCTATTTAGTGAAGAAAGTAAAAGATGAGTGTTTTTGAGTAAGTTATTCGTGAGTTTGTTTTTAATATTAATATCAATTTATATGATTTATTTGCTTCCATTTCTAGTAAGTTTTTTTATTGGTTTTATGTCTTCAAATTTAATTTGTTCGATTAAGTTGTTAGATTTTTGTTTGTTTTTATTATTGACAATTTATTTAAGTTTATTTACGCTTATATTAGGGTTAATAAGTGTGTTATTAAGCTTAGAGAATAGTAGAAAATTTTTATACATAGTATTGCTGTTCACAGTAGCTTTATTAACGCCACCAGATGTATTTTCACTGTTATTCGTGAGTGTGCCATCAATTTTATTTATGGAATTATTATTTTTCTTTTCTTTGTTATTTAAATCAGAAGAGACTCTGTTATAAAAATCAGGGCATCGTTTGTAAGGGGGTCGTTTATTAATGAAGTAAAGATTCATTATTTACATTTATGTTAAATTTTTTTTCAGAAACGCTTATAAGTTTATTTATAATTCCTACGGTTGGTTTTTTCGTTATTATGTTCTCTTCGAAGAACTTAAGAGAAATTGCTTTATTTGTTAGTGTATTAGAGTTTCTTGAATCATTAAGATTATGAACACGTTTTGATTATCTAAGTTCAGATTTTCAATTTTCTTTTAAAGTGTTTTGAACTAATGATTATAGTTTTTTTTTTGGTGTTGATGGTATTAGTTTATTCTTTATCATTTTGACAACACTATTGATTCCAATTTGTTTATTAGCAAGTTGAGATACAATTTTAATCCTACGTAAAGAGTACCTATTATGTTTTATTGGTATGGAAGTACTTCTTATTGGAGTATTCTCTATTTTAGATTTACTTGGATTTTATATTTTCTTTGAGGCGGTTTTAATTCCTATGTTTTTAATTATTGGAGTTTGAGGAGCGCGTGAGGAGAAGATTCGTGCGTCATACTATTTCTTCTTTTATACTTTAGTAGGATCTGTATTAATGTTATTAAGTATTTTTTATATCTACTATATTACTGGATCTACAGATTATCTAACAGTTTTAAATTACGAGATTGGATTTGAGACTCAAAAAGTAATTTTTTTGTGTTTCTTTGCATCATTAGCGGTTAAAATTCCTAAATTTCCGTTCCATATCTGATTGCCATACGCTCACGTAGAGGCTCCAGTTGCTGGATCAGTTATTCTAGCTGGAATTCTAATTAAGTTAGGTGCTTATGGTTTCATTCGTTTTTGTTTACCATTACTTCCTGCTGGATCAGCATTTTTTGGTCCTTTAGTATTAACGTTAGCAGCTTTAGCTGTAGTATATGCTAGTTTAACTACATTAAGACAGACAGACCTTAAGAGAGTTATTGCGTATTCATCAGTTTCTCATATGGGAGTAGTTATGTTATCTATTTTCTCATTTTCTGTTATTGGATTAGAAGGGTCTATTTTCTTACAAGTAGCTCATGGTTTAGTAAGTTCAGCTCTGTTTATCGTAGTAACTTTATTATATGAAAGACATCATAGTCGAATTATTAAATATTATAGAGGTGTTACATTAACAATGCCTATTTACAGTATGATTTTCTTATTTTTCACATTAGGTAATATTGCAGTTCCATTATCAGCCAATTTTGTTGGTGAATTTTTAAGTTTATTAGCTATTTTCCAGGTTAATCCATTTATCACGATCGTTAGTTGTGCAGGTATTATTCTAAGTGCGGCATATGCACTTTTCTTGTATAATAGAGTTTGTTTTGGAGGAATGAGTGTATACTTGAAACACAGTATTTACTCAAGAGATGTAACAAGAAGAGAATTTTTAGTATTATTACCTTTAATTTTCTTAACAGTTCTTCTTGGAGTTTATCCAAATTTGATTTTAGAGCCAATGCATGCATCGGTAATTAAATCTCTTTTAGCTTAAGGTTAAATTTAAGCTATGATTAAAAATTATTTTTTTAGGGGGTTTGGACAACTATTGTTGTCCTTACTTCTTTTTTTGTTGGGTCTATAGTATAGGGGCTAATATTCTTGTCTTCAAAATAAGAGACCTAGGTTCGATTCCTAGTGGACCTGTTAAAATTGTATCAGCTGAAAAAAAGTTATGTGTTAAAAATTAATTTAAGTTAATAGACATGTATAGAACGATATAAGAGTATCGTGCTGTTAAAAAAAAAGAATTACAAATTAAAAGTAGGTGTAAGATAGTATTTAGAGTGTTTTTTCTTGTAAAGATCTGTTTTAGAGTCTAAATGTAAGTGTGTTGATTAAGAACACGTACTGTTAAAGATGCTATTTTGGGTCAAACTTCATAAAAATACACCTTTCTACCTTGATTTATGGTTACCTTTTCCTAATCTTTATAGAGTTAGGTTAAAAAGAGTATGTTTTATAAAAAAAGTGAAAAGTTATACGCTATAGTACTACCCTATAGTTATGTGTATTGATTCCCGACTGTAAGGAGGGGGTATATCATGTAAAAAAGGGTATATGATATATATAAGTGTGCCCTTATAGCTCAGTGGTAGAGCATCAGTTTTCTAAACTGTTGGTCGTAGGTTCAAGTCCTTCTGAGGGTTTTAGGTTATTATATTCTGCGTTATTATGATGTAATATAATAATTATCTTTCGAATGCTTTTTCAGATTGTATTAGTATTGGGAGATATGTTTACTTGTATTAACAAGCTTGGTTGTTGTTTATATGCAGGTATTTTTTTTTTGGTATGGAATCATTTTTATTTTGATTATGAAGCTTAAGTGCTATCTTTGCGGGTTCTAAGGTAATTTCTAGTAATAATCCAATTCACAGTGTGTTTTGATTAATATTAGCATTTATTAATGCCGCGTTTTTATTATTATTATTAGGGTTAGAATTTTTACCCATTTTATTCTGTATTGTTTATGCTGGTGCGATTGGAATTATGTTTTTATTTGTAGTTATGCTTCTTAATATTAAGTTAGTTGAGATTAGTGAAAATGCAACTCGTTATTTACCTATTGGGGTAATTATTGGTTTTATTTTTCTATATCAAATTTACTTTGTATTTACGTCAGAAGTGACTAACTATGCATCTAACTGAGAAGTGTATGATTTCTCAAGTTTAGTTCAAGTGTCTAATATTGAGCAAATGGGTCAATTGCTTTATACAGATTACTTTCTTTATTTTCTTGTAAGTAGTCTTGTATTACTTGTAAGTATGATTGGAGCTATTGTTCTTTGTTTATACCATGAAGAAGGTATTAAACGTCAAGATATTTTTAGCCAGGTTGCTACGGAGTATGATAAAACAGTTGTTAATTTTAAATAATGTTAGAAAATATTAATTGAATTTTACCGGAAGTTTTTATCGCTATTACAGCTACAGTATTACTAGGTTATGGTACAATTTTATCTAAATTAGGTAGTCAAGTTTCACAATTAACAAAAATTAATTGATTAACTATTATTACTCTTCTTTTTAGTGCTGTGTTATTAGTTGAGCAGTTAGGTTTTGTATCTAGTAATCAAGTTATTGTTGGAGGTGGTTTCCTTGTTGCGAACGAGTTTATTATTGGTATTAAATTAATTTTAGTACTATCATCAGCTTTAGTTTTAACATTAGGATTAAAATCACAAGTAGAAGATAAAATGTTAGACTATGAATTTAGTCAATTAATTTTATTATCTACATTAGGAATGATGTTACTAGTAGGATCAGGAGATCTTATTATGTTATATTTAGCGATTGAGTTATTAAGTCTTTCTTTCTATGTATTAGCAAGTATTAAGCGTCACAGTCAGCACTCTACTGAGGCAGGATTAAAGTATTTCTTATTAGGAGCTTTATCATCTGGATTATTATTATTCGGAATGGCTTTAGTTTACGCATTCACTGGAGCAACAAGTTTTGTTGCAATTAGTGAGTTTTTATGATATAGTTCAGATAGTACAGAGATTTTAATTGGATGTACATTTATCATTATTGCATTATTATTTAAATTAGCGGCAGCGCCATTTCATATGTGAGCGCCGGATGTATATGAAGGTTCGCCAACTATTGTAACGGCTTTCTTTGCAATCGTACCTAAAATTGGTACTTTAGGAGTTTTAATTTTATTATTAACTGGACCATTTTTATCTTTATTTAATGAGTTACAACCTATTATTTTATTTTCTGCATGTTTATCTTTAATTGTAGGAAGTGTAGGAGCTCTAAATCAAGCTAAAATGAAAAGATTATTAGCATATTCTGCTATTAGTCATATTGGTTTCTTATTAGTAGGATTATTACCAAATAGTTTATTAGGTATTCATGCTTGTTTCGTGTATATCTGTTTATATATTGTTATGTCATTTAATACTTTCGCATTCGTATTAGCGAATTTTAGACATGGTAATTTTATTACACAACTATCTGGTTTATCTAGACAAAATCCAATTTTAGCATTTACATTCGCATTTACATTATTATCTATTGCTGGAGTACCACCTTTAGCTGGATTTTATTCTAAATACCTGGTTCTTTTACAGGCAGTTAATAATGAATTTTTCGGTGTAGCGTTGATTGGTATTATTTGTTCTTGTATCGCAGGATTTTATTACCTAAGAATTATTAGATGAATGTTTTTCAAACATGATTTAACATTTCATTTAAAAGATATTGGTGATGCACTATATCCTTCAAATACTAACGTATCAGTAACATTGGTACAGTCATTAATTTTAGGATCAACATTATTTATTATCTTAACATTTTTAATGTATCCAACTCCATTTTTAACATTTTCTCAAACAATTATTTTTTCTAGTTTAGTTTAATAATGGATTTTTTGGTCTTTTGTAAAAGGCCTATATTTAATTGGCCTCTTTATTTCCTGAGAACTGTCAGGAGGAGGGGGGGTTAATAGCACGATGACAGAGCGGTTTAATGTACTAGCCTTGAAAGCTAGCGTAGGTTTGATATCTACCCAGGGTTCGAATCCCTGTCGTGCTGTGTTGGGGATTTAGCTCAGTTGGTAGAGCGCTTCATTTGCATTGAAGAAGTCGGCAGTTCGACTCTGCCAATCTCCACTTAAAAGTGTTATAATTTTAGACTTTTCGTTACTGCGTATGTTATATGTTGTTTTGAGAAGTAACCATTCTGAGGGTGTGTCGGAACGGTAGACGAGCCTGGTTTAGGTTCAGGTGCTTTTTTGAGCGTGAGAGTTCAAATCTCTCCATCCTTATATTAAAAAAAATATTTTAAGACAAAAAGTTGGTGGTCTAAAATTTTCATCAGGAGAAAAAGAAAGATTAATGTTAAAATTAGTAACAAATAATAAAATTTTACCATTAAAAACGCGTAGTGTTTCAGCGTCTCGTCTTCATAGTGATATTATTTCAGATAAAAAGAAATCATTAACAACATTTCGTAAAGTATGTGTTCTTACAGGGCGTAGTCGTGGTGTAATTAAAAAAGAAAAAGTATCTCGTCTTAAATTTAAGAAATTAATTGAGGGAGGTTTACTGTGTGGTGTTAGAAAAGCATCGTGATAAAAGTACAACAAGTTCTGTACTTTATTATTATTTTATTATTATTTTAAATGAGAGAAATATCAGATTTTATTATTCGTTTTCGTAACCGTCGTGGTAATCGATTAAAATTAAAAAATACAAAATGATCTCGTAAACTGTTAAAAGCATTAGAGAAATCTAATTATTTAAGTTATAAATTAGTAAGTCGAGATTTAAAAGATTTAGAAATTGAAATTTCACATAGTCTTATTCGTGATATGAAATTAATGAGTAAAGGTTCTCGTTTCACATATTTAACATACTCAGATTTATTAGTTGATAGTAATTTAAAAAAAGGATCAGGTTTTTATATTCTAACAAACAGTGAGTGAGGTTTTTTAACATCAGTAGACGCATTACGTTTAGGTGTTGGTGGAAAGGTTATTCTTAAAGTAGATTAGTATACGTATGAATCTCTTTTGCCCTATTATGAGTTCAAACTCGTTATCAAAAGGTTTTTCGTATTTTGATCAATTCGAAATTTTAAGATTAGTTGAAGTTCACCCGTTCGGGAACTTTGACATTTCAATTACAAATTCAACGGTTTTCATGCTGTTAGCGTTGGGTTTCTTTGTATTTATGTTTAACAGCAATAGTAATAACGGAGCAATTATTCCGGGTAGATACCAGTCATTAATTGAGATTTTATATACTACAATTTATGATATGGTTAAAGAGAATGCTGGATCAGAAGGATTAAGATACTTCCCAGTAATGTTAACTCTATTCTTATTTTTATTAATTATGAATTTATTTGGATTAATTCCTTATACATTCACACCTACTTCTCACGGAGCAGTATCATTTGGTTTATCTATTAGTATCTTTATTGGATGTAATATTATTGCATTTTCAAAACATGGTTTAGATTATATGTCAATGTTCTTCCCACCAGGAGTTCATGCAGGTATTGCACCTTTCTTAGTTGCAGTTGAATTAATTTCATACTTTGCAAAACCAGTTTCTTTAGGTTTACGGTTAGCAGCGAATATTACAGCAGGTCATTTATTATTTGCGATTTTAACTAGTTTTATCTGACAAATGTTATGTGCAGGTGGAATGGTAGCAGTAGCGGGATTATTTCCATTACTTATTACATTCTTTATTACAATTCTTGAAATTGGAGTTGCAGCTATTCAGGCTTATGTTTTCTGTTTACTAACAATTATTTATTTAAATGATTCATTTCATTTACATTAATATAAGTTTTACTTTCCTATACTAGCTTTACGGAGCTTTATGTAGGATTTTCATAAGGTTGATATTACAATCCTTAAAAAAAAATTGTAATGTTTTTTATATATGCCACAATTAGCAATCGAAACATTTGTAAGTCAGTATTTTTGACTTCTTACTATTTTAATGACTTTTCATTTCATTGTATCAAACAGTGTAATTCCTAATGTAGTTACTACATTAAGAGCTAGAAAAGTTTCAAGTTCTGACGAAGAAGAGTCAGAAAACACGGAAAGTGTAAGTCTTGCAGAGCGAGATGGTATCTTAGGAGGTACTTTCGGTGTTGTAGGAGATATTACATCTTCTAACACAGGTATTAAAGGAGCTTTAGAAGGAGCATCAAAATCATTAGTTTAATCTAGCGATATTGTTTGTAATTTCTATATCCTTGCCCTGTTAAAGGAGGGTATATCATTAGATAGGCCTTTCCTTAACCCGTCCATTTGTTGTTGCCAACAAATGTACTTTATATTTTTAATAAAATGTTACTTATCATATTAGAACAATTCATCAAAATATTAATTATTGTTGTACCTTTACTAGTTGGAGTGGCTTTTTTAACGTTAGCGGAAAGAAAGACATTAGCATCTATGCAAATTAGAAAAGGTCCTAATGTGGTTGGAGTATACGGGCTACTTCAACCAATAGCAGATGGAGTAAAATTATTCGCTAAAGAAACAATTTTGCCAACCCATTCAAATCTTGCTATTTTTATTTTAGCTCCAATTTTATCTCTGATTTTAGCATTAATTTCATGAGCAGTAATCCCATACGGACCAACAGCAGTTCTTTCGGACGTAAATATCGGTATTTTATATTTATTCGCAGTTAGTTCTTGTTCTGTTTATGCTATTTTAATGGCTGGTTGAGCATCAAATTCTAAGTACGCTTTTTTTGGTGCAATTCGAGCAGCAGCGCAAATGATTAGTTATGAAGTATGTATTGGACTTATTATTTTAGCAGTTGTAGTTTGTGCAGGAGATTTAAATTTAAGTAAAATCGTACTAGCACAGGAAGACTGTTGATTTATTGTTCCATTATTTCCGGCAGGACTTATGTTTTTTGTTTCAGCATTAGCAGAGACAAATAGAGCTCCTTTCGATCACGCGGAGGGAGAAAGTGAGCTGGTTTCTGGTTTTAATACAGAGTACTCAGGTTTCACATTTGCGTTATTCTTTTTAGCAGAGTATGCTCATATTATTATTATGAGTTTAATCACAGCTTTATTATTTTTTGGAGGTTGATTGCCTATCTTACCAGGTACGGATTTTATCGCTCCAAGTGTACATTTAGCTCTTAAAACAACATTTTTTACATTTTGTTTTATTTGAGTTAGAGCATCATTCCCTAGAATGAGATATGACACATTAATGCAATTGCTATGAAAAAGTTATTTACCTCTATCAATGGGGTTTCTTCTTTGAATTGCAAGTTTGGTTTTCATCTATACTTAAGAGATCAATGCATACATTTTAATTAGTCTTACTAATTAAGATATCAAGTTTAAAAAGAGGGAGGCATGTCTTAGGATGTGCCTTTCCTTTATTTGATCATACTATCAAATGAAAAAAAGTTATATGTTAATAAATAGTTATTGTTTATAGACATGTATAGAACAGTAGAAGGATTAAAAGCACCCTACTAAATTAAAGAAAAGATCACAAATGAAAAAAAGTTATATGTAAATAAATGTTTTTTGTTTATAGACATGTATAGAACAGTTAATGTCAGGAAAAAAAAGAAAAGATTCAGGATGAAAAGATTGAAACTACGAGGGGTCTAAAGTGTGGAGAAAAAAAAGCCGAAACCCTAGAGGAGTGAAATTTGTTTGAAAAGAAGACTGATCATGGTTTAAACATACGTGTGTAAACAGAGTTGATAGTACTAAAAATAAAACAAAACTCTTAAAACCTGTAACCGATAAGGATTTTATATCATATAAAGTTGTATGAGGTTGAGGTAAGAGTATAAAAATAAAAGATTTAAATAAAAAGCATTTGGTAGAAGAGATTTATCACAAGTATATTAAAGGGTTAGAAGAAAAAAACTCAAATGATATTGGTTTTGTGTGTGAATATTGGACATCAGATTTTGATCGAAAATGAACAGACTATCATAGTTTTGGGGATGCGAGATCAGTATTAATGAAGGAGCTTATAAGAGTATCTAGGTTTTATGATGATTGAATGTTGCTATCGGTGGAGATTCGTCAAAAATTAAACGCAGAAGATGTGAAAGTTGTTGAAGTTAAAAAAGCTGTAAAGCCAGTTCCTAAAAAATGACGACGACCTTCTGGGCGTGGTGTGGCTGTATATATGTATATTAATGATTTCAGAAGCTTTCATAGAGTAAAAGAAACACTGCTTAAGCGTAGAAAGAAGGTTTTTAAAGATCTAGAAAGCTGTTATCTTAACCCTCGGGGTAATTGATATGATAAAGATGCAGATTTAATCAAAAAATTAACGTTAAAAGTGGTAGGTATATATTATATTAATAGACTAGGTTTAAGGTTAAAAGTAATTGATAAAAGTGTTATTCGTACAAGAAGTCGTATAAATCGTAAAATTTACAGATATTGTGCTGATCGTAATCGTTTTCGTTAGTTAAACGGTTGCGCAAATGGTAGAGATTATGGCATTCATTTAGGCCTGCAAAGCTTATAGTGAGGGTTCGAGTCCCTCCTTTACTTTTAATAGTAGTTAAAAGGTGTTTATATAAAAAAGTAAAAAGTTATACGCTATAGTACTACCCCCTATGCTTTAAGCTAACCTTTATAGGGTTGGGTTAGTGTAGGTGGTATTATATAGTAATTTGTTGTCCCGACTGTAAGGAGGGGGTAATAAGAGTAAAATAGTTTGAAAGGTTTTGAATTTTGATAAAGGTTGTGTTTGATATTAGCACAGAGCGAGCGCTAGGCGTGGGACTAATACATGCAAGTTGAATGAAACTGCGAGCATTTATGCTGGCAGCATAGCGAACGGGTGAGTAATAGCAAAGAATGTACCCTTAGATCTGGGATAAAATAAATACCAGTATAAATTAGTGTTAGATTCGTCTTTCGTTAAATAATAAAGGAGAGTAATCTTCGTTTAAGGAGCGGCTTTGTTCGTATTAGCTAGTTGGTAGTGTAAAGGACTACCAAGGCGAAGATGCGTAGCTGGTATGAAAGTACGTCCAGCCACATCCGTACTGAAACAAGGACGGAACTTACAATGTGAGGCAGCAGTAATGAATCTTTTCCAATGGGCGAAAGCCTGAGAAAGCTACACGCAATACCTGTGGTGGTGTTTTTATAGATCATACCACGTTGATACAGGAAAAAAAGGTTTCTATAATGAAGAAATTTTTAGATGAGAGGACAGCCCAATATACGTGCCAGAAGGATCGGTTATACGTGATGTTCAAGTGTTGCTCTATAACTTAAGGCGTAAAGGATGTGTAGGTGGATATAGATGTCTTTATTTAAAGGTTAGGTTTAAAGCTTATTCTGATAAAGAAACACTATATCTAGAGTTAGATAGAGGATTGTGGAACGACCAAGGTATCGATAAAATGAGTAAATCTTGGTAAGAACACCAAAGGCGAAGGCAACAATCTGGGTTTTAACTGACGCTGAAACATGAAAGTCTAGGTAGCAAAGACGATTTGATACCGTTGTAGTCTAGACCGTCAACGATGTAAACTAGGTGTAAGATAGTAAATTTTGTGCCGTAGGTAACCCGTTAAGTTTACCGCCTGAATACTACGACCGCAAGGTTAAAATTCAAAATAATTGGCGGTTCAGAAGATAGACGGAGGATCATGTGGTTTAATGCGACGATCCGCGCGAAACCTTACTTTCTCTAGCTTATGTTTTATAATATAACCAGGTGATGCATGGCTGTCGTCAGTTCGTGTTTTGAAATGTATGATTTATTTCGGTTAACGAACGAAACCCCTACACAATATTAACTAAGATGTATTTTGTGAACCGCTATTGTAAAATGGAGGAGGGAGGGGATTACGTCAAGTCCTTATGTCCTTTATGAGAAAGGCTACACATGTGATATAATTGCTACTACAATAGTTTACTAGTCGGTAACGACACGTCAATACATAAAAGTAGCACCAGTTCGGATTGAAGACTGAAATCTGTCTTCATGAAGTAAGATTCGTTAGTAATCGAAAAGTAGAGCGTTTCGGTGAATCTTTATATTCTGTTCGTACAAACCGCCCGTCACTACCGGAAATCTTAAATTGTCTGAAGTGAAACCCTTATTGAGATCTTTTAGAAGATAAAACCTTAATACAGTAAGTTTTAGCACGATGATTTTGAAATCGGGTAAAAGTCGTAACACGGTTGCCGTACCGGAAGGTGCGGCAGGATGAGATATTTTTTCAATTAATGTTTGGAAGATGTTATTTTATTTATAAATTAGCCTTAATAGGTATACAATATTGTATGGATTGAGGTACGCACGTATAACGATTGGAAGTTGCTAGACTCATGATCTATTTATAGGAGGTTCGAATCCTCCACGTGCTATTAAAGATGCAATTGTATTTAGCGAGATTAGTATATCTGGTAATATTCCTGCCTTCCAAGCAGAGGAGAAGGGTTCGAGTCCCTTATCTCGTACGAACTAAATATACGAATGAATATGCGGGGGATGATTTGGGTAAGCGATGATAGAAGGACGAAAAAGTTTCGAAATAATAAGGTAAAGCAACTTTGACCCTTATTTTTCCTATGGAGAAATCCAATCTATACAAAATACCTTGTGAACTGAAACATCTTAGTAACAAGAGGAAAATAAATCAATCGAGAATAAGGCAGTAGTGGTGAACGAAGCCTTGTTAGTCTAGAGTTAAAATTATGTGGTTCGAGAAGAAATTCACAATATAGGGTAAAAGAGTCCCGTAAGAACTAGCCTTTCGGGGTGATAATTAAACTTAATCAAGTAGAACTCATTTGAGTTTGAATTCGGGGGAGCTATCCTCCAAGACTAATTACATCATTACACCGATAGTGAAGAAGTAACGTGAGTGAAAATTGAAAATTCTGTATACAGTACTGAAAGAGAACTGAAACCGAATATTCTTAAGCGCATCTATAAGATGGTACCTTTTGTATAATGGATTTGCAAGTTATAATATTATGTTTGGTTAATACCGTAGTGAAAACAAGTTTTAATAGAGCGTTTTTAATATAATATTATAGGACCCGAAACCCAGTGATCTAGTCAAGGGCAGATTGAAGCTAACTTAATTTTTAGTGGAGGATCGAACCAGTGGTTGTTGCAATAACCTTGGATGACCTTTGATTAGGGGTGAAATGCCAATCGAACTGGGATATAGCTGGTTATCTTCGAAACGTATTTAGGTACGGCGTCTAATATTATTTTTATGCGGTAAAGCACTGATTAAGTTGTTGGCTTCTCTTTGAGTTGTACTTCACTTCTTCAAACTCAGAATTCATAAAAACGTAGTTAGATAGACAGACTCAGGGCGATAAGGTTCTGTGTCAAGAGGGAAACAACCCAGACCTAAAGTTAAAGTCATCAATATAAAACGAGTGTTAAAGGCTTTCTATAGACTAATACATTTAAAAAGTGGGCTTAGAAACAGCCACTTTCGACGATAACGTAACAGTTCACTAAGCTAAAATCATATATATAAAGTCTCTTACATGAAAGTGTAGGAGGTGTATGTGTTAATAGGAACCGAAAATTCAGGTGGCTAATTTTTTAACTGAAACTTAGGCTTAATATTAAGTTATTAAGAGTAGAAGATTATTTTGTAAATTGACTTATGCGTCTTGTAAAAGATGAAATAGATAATCAAAAGTAACAATGCAAATATGAGTAACTATAAAATCGTATAAAAAAACGATTCACCGAAAACCCAAGGTTTTTCAGGGATATGATGAACATTCTGTTTCCTAAGCAGCCCCTAAGATTGTAATGTGAAAACAACTGTCGATGGGCAATCTCTTATCTGACGTTTATTCAGGAATAAACCGAGAAAGAAGATAGAGAATAAATACTGTACTAAAACTAACACAAGGGGGTAGGAAGAGCATTCTAAGGTGATAGGGGAATTATCCATAAGGAACTCGGCAAAATGTCCTCGTACGTTCGCAAGAAGAGGACCCCAAGAGAATTGGGGAGCATAAAATCGAGAAGCGGAACTGTTTACCAAAAACACAGCTTTAAGCTAAGACGTATGTCATTGTATTTGAAGTGACTCCTGCCCAATGGTTGTAATCGAAAATGTTTAACCAATGTATAAGATCAACTTAATGGCGGCCCTAACTCTGAGGGTCCTAAGGTAGCGCAATCAATATCCAGTTAATTGCTGGAAAGTATGAAAGGAGTAATCATGCTTCTACTGTCTCATGGATAAACCTAGTGAAATTGGAGTCGTAGTGAAGATACTACGTTAAGTGTTGCAGGACAAGAAGACCCTTGAAGCTTTACTGTTATGTTGTCACGTTCATTTTTTCTTTGTGTGTAGAATAGCTGGTAGTTGTTAACGAGCCCACATCGCCAGATGTCAGGTTAAACGAAAATTGAAATACCAGTCTCATTGTTTTAAATGATACTAATAGGAATAGAAACAGGCATCAGAGACAGTTTTACTGGGGCGGTAGCCTTTTAAAATGTAACAAAGGCTTTCAATAGGTCGGTTCAGCTTCATTAGAAATGATGCGATGAGTGTAAAAGCATAAACCGGCTTGACTGTGAGATTGATGAATCGAACAGGGTCTAACGACGGATTTAGTGACCCGCATGTTATTTATAGCCTTACATGCGATCATAAGTTAAGTTACTCAAGGGATAACAGTGTAATAGCGGGTAAGAGTCCTTATCGACCTCGCTGTTTGCCACCTCGATGTTGAATTGCAATATCCTGCTGGTGCAGCCGCTAGCAAGGGTTGGACTGTTCGTCCATTAAAATTGTACATGATTTGAGTTCAGAACGTCGTGAGACAGTTCGGATTCTATCCGCAATACTATTCTAAAACTAAAAAGAACTTTTCATTGTACGCAAGGACTTGAAAGGCGATTCCAATGGTGTATCAGTTGTTTTAAAAGGCATCGCTGAGTAGCTACGAATCTTATCTTAAGGGCTGGAGGCAGCTTAAGCCCGAAATCTACTTTTTTTACGTTTTTAATTTTTGAGTCAGACTAACTCTAAGTATAGGCTATAGGTATAATTTATGCAAATAAGTTAGCTTAATAGTACTAAAAAAGTATAAGTAATCCACCTCCTATTAGGAGGGGACTATGTAAAATATTTTTAATAGTATCTACAATTGATTCCTAGGTCATACGTGACACTAGGTAGTCTCTCTAGTAGATTCTCATTGGAGTAATCCAATCACCCCTAATTAAGTTTAGGGATAAATGTGAATGACAAAAATCCCATTTAAATTAGAATCTAATATCGAACTAATTTTAAAAAAGATAAATTCTATGCATATTTTTTTTCTTACTAATACAACTACAGGTTTATCAACATGGTTTTATGCAGATAAAATTAATGATAGTAAATCAATCAGTAGAACTATAAAAAAAGGTATCCAAACTATTTCAGTAGGTTATCAAAGAAAATTAGTGCTAAAAGGAGTCGGTTTTAAAGGTTCAGTTAACGATAACGTGTTATCTTTAAGAATCGGAAAAAAAGATCCAATCGAGTATATTATTCCAGAGAATGTATATATCACGATGAACGGAACAAAAGTATTAGCTTGATCACCAGATCTATCTGTTATTAATAATTTTTTCCACAAAATTTTAAAAAGAACACCTGTTAGAAAAGGAACAATAGTTTATGAATAAAAACTCAACAAAAAATAAATCATCGAGCATGTTTATTCCTCTAAACAAGCATATAACGCAGCATCGTCGTGTATGAAGACAAGGTTGAAAAAAATTAGAAAATGCAAATTCTTTAATTCGTGAAGGTAAAGTTATCCATAGTAAAAAAGTGTTAGGTAATCCGCATGAAATTGTGAATAAGAACTTAAGATACACAATTAGTGGTGCTGATACTAAATTATCTACTAAAAAATTACACTTAGTTAAATTATTAAGTAAAAAGTTTATCCCGTCTAGTGTCTGAAATATGTTTTGAAGTCGTTGGTCTGGTGCAATTGTAAGTAATATGGGTAAAGATTTCGTGATGGAAAGAGGAAGACGATTTAGTTTTTTCAAATATCGTTTTTTAATTAAAAAATCAATAAAAACATACTATTCATTAGATAATAAAAATTTTAAAGAAATGAGCCGTAGAGCGTCACAATGACCAACTACAGCTGGTTATAAATATATTTTTTTTAGAAATATGGAGAGACGTTTAGATGTTACACTAGTAAGACTAGGATATGCATTGCATTTAGAACATGCTAGAACTTTAATAAAAGAAGGAAAGATCTTTGTAGATGACAGAGTAATCACGCAAGCAGATTATTTACTTAGTCCAGCTTCAACGGTAAGAGCAACTCAGCAAGATTTACCATTTACTTTACTATACAGAGAGCATTTAAAACATCACCCACATACGTGACTAAAATTTAGAAGACGAAGATACCGTCGAAAAGGTCGTCCAAAATTCTGACGTTTACGTCGAAAAGGATCTTTAGGTAAAAAATTAAGCAGTTATCTAAGAAACTTAAAATCAGAAAACTCAGGTTCTAATATAGAGCCAAATTTGAACGCATATGATTTGATGGTTAATTTAAAATCAGGTAATGTAAGTTCACCTTTAGAGAGATTAAAGATTAGAGTGAAAAAAAAGACACGTTCAGGTCAGTATAAACTGAAATTTCTAAAAAATAAACTGAAATGGAGAAGTGGTGCTCCTAAACGAAGAATTCGTAAACGAACTACAAAAATGCCTTTAAGTCAATTAGCGGATCAATTAATTTGTACGTCTAGAAATGAAGCATTATTTACGCATTTTTACAAACATAAAGATATTAAATTACCTGAATCTATGCAGGTGTTAACATTTTAAATGTTACTTTCTAAAGGAAATACAACTATTTTTCTAAACTTAGAAGGTAGCTTAAGTCAGGGTGCTGGAATTGGTAGACAGGTCAGACTTAAAATCTGATGCCCATTAGGGCGTGCGGGTTCAATCCCCGCCCTTGATAAAATAAACGATAGCATTTTAATTACATTAGACCCGATCCCAACAGATCTCGAAAGTCTCTACTTGTTATCGTGTACATAAATAAAAAAGTAAAATTCCCCCAAGTCTTTCGACATGGGCGTTAATTGGGTCATTTGCATCTCTTTCTCTAAAGAGGGAAGATTCCCATGCCATGGAAGCTCAGTTGGTTGAGCGTTCGACTGAAAATCGAAAGGTCGGTGGTTCAAGTCCACTCCGTGGCGTAAAGAATTAAATTGAGTTCGTAGCTCAATGGTAGAGCCCGTCCCTCATAAGGATAAAGATATCGGTTCAAGCCCGATCGGACTTAACGATATAATAAGATGTAAAATTAAAAAGGGGTAAGCGCACTAAATTAATTTTAATTTAGGTATACCTGTATTTATAATAAGATTGCGTCAATTGGTGGATATAGCTCAGCTGGTAGAGTGCTCCTTTGTGGCAGGAGAGGTCGGGGGTTCAAACCCCCCTTTTCACCCATTCCAACTTTAAATCAATTAATGAGACGGCCTAGACGTAAAGCACCGCGAAAGTCTAGAGTTCCAGCATTTAAAGGACAACCAATAGCGAAAGGTATATGTCTTAGAGTAGTTATTCGAAAACCTAAGAAACCTAATTCAGCTTTAAGAAAGGTAGCTAAAGTTCGTCTTCTATCAACAAAAAAAACAGTATATGCGTATATTCCAGGAGAAGGTCATACTCTTCAGTCGCATGGTGTTGTTATGATTAGAGGAGGTAGAACTCGAGATTTACCCGGAGTAAAGTATAAGTGTATTAGAGGAAAATTTGATCTATTAGGTGTGTATGAAAGAAGAAACGGTCGGTCTAAATACGGTAGAAAGAAACCTTAATCTATGTATAAGACTGAGTGTTATGATATCATTTCACCAACAAATGTAACTAGGGTGCATCACATTTATGTTAAGGCTCCCAAAAATTTATAAGCATGCTATTAAAACCAAAAAAAAGATCGTTTAAAAAACACCATCGTTATAATCATCCGAGAACCATTAAAAGAAAAACACATTTAGTTTATGCTGATTATGGTTTAGTTTCTAAAGAGTTTGGTTTATTAAATGCAGCACAGATTCATGCTTGTATTATGACAATCAAGAGATCTTTAAAAAGAAAAGGACAAATTTGATTACGAACTTATCCTCATATTCCTGTAACTAAAAAACCTTTAGAGGTAAGAATGGGTAAAGGAAAAGGTGGAGTTGATCATTGAGTTACAAAAGTTTCTCCTGGAAGTGTTATTTTTGAAATAGCAGCTCCTTCAGGACTTATCGCTCAAACAGCTCTCGAAGCAGTATCAAAGAAACTGCCTTTTAAGACTTCGTTTATTAAAGTCAACTAAATTTTGATTTGCGTCATTGATACGATTTGCATGATTTGCACGTAATCAAAATTAAGTTAGGCAACTTATCGGTTCGTCTAATGGCAAGACTCCTTGTTTTGATCAAGGCTAGTAGGGGTTCGAATCCTCTACCGATAATATGTTCTTCAAATTGTCCCGTTATTCTAGTGGTTAAGAATCCTTCCTTTCACGATGGCAACAGCAGTTCAATTCTGCTACGGGATATTTATGCTTATAAACTATCTTAGTATTGCTTTTATCCTATTTCTTTTAGGTGTTCTAGGTATTGTAGTTAATAGAAAAAATATTATTATTTTACTAATGTCCATTGAGCTAATGTTATTAAGTATTAATTTTCTTTTATTAACAGTTAGTTCTTTTATCGATGATCTTAATGGTCAAGTATTCGCTCTGTATATTCTAGTAGTAGCAGCAGCAGAATCTGCGATTGGTCTTTCTATCCTAGTCGCTTATTATCGAGTTAAAGGAAGTATCTCAGTTAAATTTATTAATTTATTAAAAGGTTAATTGAGTTTTTTAGACTTTTCCTCCTTTTAGGAGGAGGGGAGTCGAAATATGTTTCATGTTCGTTCAGAGAGTATTATATCTAGATGTTGTCGTCCAACCGGTTAAGACGGTTGTCTCATAAGCAACCAATGGGAGTTCAAGTCTCTCCAACATTATATGTTAAGTCTATCAATTATCCCATATGTAATGGTGTGTACTCACCACCTAATGGATTATTCTTTGATCGATACAGCCATAATAGGTGGTTATGGTTACATTGTAATCTCATACTGTTCATTTATTTAGTTAATGTTCGTTTTGTGAGGCTAATCTTAGTAACTAATATTGATTGTAATTTTATATCGGAGACTTCTTGGTGAAGTATTTTTGATTCGTATTCCTAATATGTTTTCTGTTTATCTCTAATTAGATTTAACACCAGTACTTTATCTGAGTAATAAATATAATAAGCGATTTGTTTTAAAGTATGGGGAATATATTGGAGGTGTAGCATAATTGGTTAATGCATCTGCTTGTCGAGCAGACGACTGCGCGTTCGAGTCGCGTCACTTTCGTATAATAGTTATTATAGACTATTACTGTAACAGCAGGATAGAATGATCCACTGCTAACTATCGACTTATATCAAAATAAATGTTTGATGCTGCTAAATTAATTGGAGCTGGGGCTGCCTCAGCTGGAGTTGGAGGAGCTGGAGCTGGAATTGGAGCTGTTTTTGGAGGATTAATCCAAGGATATGCAAGAAACCCATCTCTTAAACCTCAACTATTCACATACTGTATTTTAGGATTTGCGTTAGCTGAAGCTATGGGGCTATTCGCTCTTATGTTTGCTTTCCTAATCTTATATGGAATGTAATAACGTAATGTTTACATTACGGTATTATTTACTAACTCGTTAGTATATAATCCATTTGTTTTTTTAAACAAATGTGACCTCTTAGCTCAGTTGGTTAGAGCGCCTCCCTTACAAGGAGGAAGTCCTGAGTTCGACTCTCAGAGAGGTTATTTAAATTTATCTATGAAAGAAATCAGACAAAATAAACAACTCATTTTAAATCTTACTTTAAAGGTTTTAAAACGATTTTCAAAAGTCGCTTTACTCTTTTTAATATTTTTAGTGTCAACTATGATACTATTTTTTCCTATAATTGTAGGAATCAGTTTGATTCTGCCATTTAATTTTTTATTTATGGGATCAAATGCACTGGTCTTAGCTGAATCTCTTTTTTTGAGCTTCTTTTCACCCATTCCATATCTATACCCAATCTTGCCTGTTACAGAAGTTAACCCATCAGATATCCCAGGGGTTGACCTTTGGCCAGCATCAAGGGATGGAGGAGGAGCTTGTACAGGAGTATGCTGTGGAAGATAATTGCGTCGAGCTTTAATAATCTGAGGGTTTGACGGCTTTACGTTTAAGGTAAAAAGGTTACGTTTTTATAAAAAAAGTGAAAAGTTATACGCTATAGTACTACCCCCATGTCTGTTTGAGATATTCCCGACTGTAAGGAGGGGGTATAAGGTGTAATTGTATTATTATTAGGTATTATTCAGGACATAGTTTCAATGGTAAAATGTACGCTTTGGGAGCGTTTGTTGTGAGTTCGAATCCCACTGTCCTGATATTAAGTGTGTGTGCGTGGATGTATAGCTCAGTGGTAGAGCAGGAGACTTTTAATCTTTTGGCCAGGGGTTCAACTCCCTTTACATCTATATTAAAAGGTCTAAATGAAAACCTCGCTTATCAGTAGTTTGTAGAAGTATGATTATTACACCTAAGATGGTAAATTCAGATTTTGAAGTAGAAAACGGTAACTCAAGTCGAAAGGTGAAGATTACATCAGATCATGTAGGTCATCGTTTAGGTGAATTTTATGAAAGTAAAGTTCGTGCAGTTTTTAGAAAGAGTTAATGAATTCAAAAAAATTAGGTATTAGTCATCCTTGGTACTCTCGTTCTATCTCTCAATCATTAAGTTCAGAGTTATGAATCAGAGAATTTATTTCAGGATTATTCACAAACTATAACTATTTAATTTCAGAGTTATTTGTGCAAGTATATCCTAAAAAGGTAAGTATAAAATTTTTAATTTTTATCCGTAGAAAGAATCCAGACTGACTTTATTGTTTAGTTTATTTACCGCGTTTAATTAGATTAATTAAATCTGTTTTAACTCTTAAATATAATAAGAACGTACATATTAGTTTTAAAGTAGTTGGATCAGTATTTGAAGATGATAAAATTCTAAGTAAATTAGTTGGTAGTAAGTTAACTAAAAACCCATTTAAATTTAGATTTACATTGAAAAAAGTATTTGATACATTTAAATCTAAGGGTAATAAAAGAAATTGAGAGAAGTTAATGTCAAGGTTCACAGGTAGAAGAAAAAGAAACAGAACTAAATTATCAGGTATGAAGCGTGGATTAGATATTTCAAAGAAAGTATCGCGACGTAGACTAGCTGGGCGTCATTCGGTTTAGAACTGTTATTATAAGAAAAGATATTCATTTAAGAATGCTTCAATTATTAACGCGAGTAACAATCGCAGATAACTCGGGAGCAACAAAAGGGCAATTAATTAAAGTATTAAAGCCTAAGAATAGTAAAGTAGCAAGAATTGGTAGTGTATTTTTAGTAGCTATCAAGAGAAACATTTCTCATTCTAAAATTCGAAAAGGTTCAATGTCAAAAGCATGTTTGATTAGATCAAATATAAAGACTAAAAGTCTATCAAACAGTTTGAAATGGGATGAAAACCGGATTATATTAGTAAAATACGCAGTAAAAGGTAAAGATTTATTACCTTCAGGTTCTCGCTTCAAAGGACCAATTAGCTCAACCATTAGATGTATTAATGGTAGTAAAAAAGTAGTTTCAGTATCAAAGCGATCTGTTTAACTAATTGAAGCATTTTTTTGTAAATGTATAACCATCAACATCACGACTCTATCAGTAAATTTCACTTTCAACATGGTTTAGATAAATGTAAGTTTGATCATGCAGTATTTGATACAAGTTTAAATGAGTTAATTGTTAATAATAAATTATTAACGCCTTTATATTATACGCATTTATCATTAATTGGTCAAAAGCCTTACATTAAGAAATCTAAAAAATCGATAGCTAATTTTAAATTGAGACCTAATATGGTAATTGGGACATTAACAACATTACATCCAAGTTCTCGTGCATTCAAAAGTTACTTTAAACATTTACATTTATGTTTTCTGCCAAGTATTAAAAGACAAACAGAAGATTTAGAAGTAAAATTAGGAGTTATTGGAGAAAGATCATCATGAAGATCATCAAAGGATAGTGTTAATAAAGGTCAAATAAGTATTGGAGTTTCAGACTTAACTTTTATTTATTCATTTTTTCTATTGCCATCATTATTTTATAATTTAAATAACTTAGGTGGAGGAGATATGACATTTACATGTTCTATGTCAGATAAAAGTAATATTAGTTATATTCCAGTGTATAAGTTCTTTTTCAGTTGTAATTCTTTATACTGAAACTAAAATGGATCATTGGAGAGGTCTTGTAGCTTAGTGGTAGAGCACCAAACCGATAATTTGGGGGTCGAAGGTTCAATCCCTTCCAAGACTATTCGTGAAACGTAAAGAAACAGTAAGAAAGCTAAAGTATGCTCCAATGACGGAGAGACTATTAAAAGCAAGTAAATCATTTAAAAGTCGATCAGTTAAGAGTAAATTGAGTCTTCTTTCAACTCGTCAAGTGCATGGTTTAAGTATATCTGTAAAAGGTAGACTTCGTGGTGTACGTCGAACTAGAAAGTTAGAGTTAATCGAAAAAGGAGTATCAGCTAATACGTTAGCAAAAGAGCACAAGTTTATTCAAGTGCCAATTTCAACAAAATGAGGAATTTGAAATCTAAAAATATCAGTGAGTTAAAAAGGTATAATCCGACAACACCATCATTAAGAGGTCGAGTTATTCCAAATTATAGTTCTGTAAGTAAAGTGTTAAGAGATAAAAATCTAACATCATCGATAAAAAATTCTTCAGGTAGAAACTCTACAGGTAGAATAACATGTAGACATAAAGGTGGTCGACATAAAAGATCATTAAGATATATTGATCTTAATCGTAATACAGGTTACTATTCAAATGTAAGTTGTCTTTCTTATGAGTACGATCCTAACAGATCAAGTATGATTGGAAGATGTTTTACAGGTTCATTCAAGCCCTTTTATATTATTGCACCTACTGGTATGAAAAAAGGAAGTTTAGAATGTTCATTATCACTTCGTAAAAGAAGAGGTATCCAAGCAGAGCATGCTGGGGCTGGTTTATGTCTTCGTGATATAACAGCAGGATCAACAATTTATAATATTAATGGTAAATTATGTCGTTCTGCAGGTTCTGGGGGTGTGTTACTTAAAGTAGATGAAAAAGAAGCATTAATTAGACTTCCTTCAAAAGTGGTAATTTCATTAAAATCAGAAGGTTATGCTACATTAGGAAAAGCTTCTAATTCAAATCATAAGTTAAGAAAGCAAGGTAAAGCAGGTGCTAATCGTTGGTTGGGTATTCGTCCGACAGTTCGAGGTATTGTACAAAATGCAGTAGATCATCCTAATGGAGGAAAATCTCATGGTGGTTCACAGCCTAAAACAAAATGAGGTAAGTGAGCTAAGTGAGTAAAAACTGCACGTAAAATAAAAAAGTAATTTCGCCTCATTTTAGAGAGGTTTAAGGTCTGGATTGTAATTGGAGAGGCATTTATTAATGCCTCTTTAGTAGAGGTCTACACTAAATAATTTAATATTCCCTTACCCTATTAAAGCTAAGTCTAATGCATCAGATTTGTATATACTGTGATGTTCGCACTTAAAGCTTCTATATAAAATTATTTAATATGGCTAAACATTATCACCCATGACATCTTGTTGATCCTTCTCCATGACCATACGTTGGTTCATTTGGAGCATTAGGAATGACTATTGGTGGAGTTATGTATTTTCACTCATACCAGTACGGAGATTTATTATTATCATTAGGAATGTCTATTATCATTCTTGTTATGTTCGTTTGATGACGAGACGTAATTCGAGAGGCATCTTTCCAAGGACACCATACTTATGTTGTTCAAAGAGGACTTAAACAAGGAATGTTATTATTCATTGTTTCAGAAATCATGTTTTTTTTCTCATTTTTTTGAGCATTCTTCCACAGTTCATTAGGACCTGCGATTGAAATCGGAGGTGTTTGACCACCGGTAGGAATTGTTCCAATTGCTGCATTTGATGTACCTTTACTTAATACAGCAATTTTATTAACATCTGGAGCTACAATTACTTGATCTCATCATTCAATGATTTCAGGAGATAGATTTAATACTATTTTTTCATTATTTTTAACATTAGCGTTAGGAACTGTATTTACAGGTCTTCAGGTTCTTGAGTATTATGAAGCACCATTTACTATTGCTGATTCAGCATTTGGTTCAACATTCTTTTTAGCGACTGGGTTCCACGGATTCCACGTTTTCGTTGGAACAACATTTTTATTTGTTTGTTTCTTTAGAATTTTAGATCACCATTTTACTAAACATCATCATAACGGATTCGAAGCCGCTATTTGATATTGACATTTTGTTGATGTTGTTTGAGTATTTTTATTCATCTCTATCTACTGATGAGGTGCATAATATATAGTTATTAGTTCTTTTAAGATCTATAATTATAGTACCGGTCCCTTCTCGGAGGGGCTTTTATATTTAATGAGTTAATAGCTGATTATTTATATTTATATTTATGCCAGTCTCTCTCTGAGAAGGCTGGGTGTATTAATGCCAATATGTGTATAATAAGTAATCCAATTGATTTTTCTAAGCAAAGTTGTTTGTTATTTTTAAGAAAAGAAGCGTTTAAAGGTACAAGGGAAGAAAACCCATATGTGTGAGTTAATATTCTTCAGTTACCGAGTAAAAGTAAAAGGCTTCCTCTACTAAAACATAAAAGATACTTAGGGACAAATAATATTCTTAGATGAAAGACAGTATTTAATAAGTTAGGTTTTTTTGAAGGAATGATGTTTTGCAGTATTTTTTCTCATAGTAATATGACATTGACAAGATTTAATAGTGTAGCTTTCTTAGTTATCCCTTATTCTAAAAATGTAAAGGGATTAGATTGTACACGTTTATCTGGTTACTATTTCTCATACGAAGTAACATGTCTATTTAAAAAAGATAGATTAAAATTTCTGAAAGGTTATTACAATGTTAAATCAGATAGGGAGTTATTAAAGTATTTATTAAGTAGAATGTCAGGTTTCTCTGAGACTTTACCTTATAATTGAAAACGTCCACCATGAAGAAGTAGAAAAAAAGGAAGTATGCAAAGATTAGATTTTTATTACTCAGATAAAGTACTGGTGTTCAATCTAATTAGAGATATTGTGTTAGAGAATAGACAATTATTTTTTCCATTATTAGATTTAATTAAAAATTATATTCCTTCATTATATTCAGATTTTGATATAAGAGCTCGTGGTAGTATTAATAATCGTATAAGACTAGAGACCAAGGAAGAAGGATCTATGGACTTATTCTTTTGAAATAGTTATTATCGTGAAGAGTTACTCGTATTTATTTTTTCAAGTTTACCATTATGTTATTGATCTATTTATTCTCACTTAATAAAAGATGTTAATCTAAGAAAATCATTGGTGATATCAAGTACTTCTCATTGAGTTTCAAGTAGTAATCGGGCTCTAATGAAGAAAGAAGGTGATAGGAACCATTACTATAAATTAACAACAAAGAATTTAGATTCTGTTGTTGGTGGGTTTCGTAAAAGAGGAGATTATTATTAATAATCAGCCCATCGATTAGTATAATATCTGATAACTCAGTTGGTAGAGTGAAGAGCTGTTAACTCTTAAGTCGTGGGTTCGAGCCCCGCTCAGATAGTTTATTAAAAGTAGTTATATTATTAACTATTTTTATGTTTTGTATTTGTATGTATGCTTTAATTTTATTTATTCCACTGTTTAGTTCATTCACAGCAGGTCTTTTTGGTCGATTTATCGGAGAAAAAGGAGCTGGTATTTTTACTACAGTTAGTATTCTTTTAACATTTTCAATTTCTTGTTTAGTGTTCTATGAGGTAGGTCTTTGCGGAAGTGCCACTTATATAGATCTTTGAACGTGAATGGATACCGGTTTATTACAGGTATCATTCGCGTTAATGTTTGATCAAGTTACTTGTGTTATGCTTATTGTTGTTACTTCGGTGAGTTCTTTAGTTCACCTGTATTCAACAGAGTATATGAATGGAGATCCTCATTTACCTCGGTTTATGAGTTATTTAAGTTTATTTACTTTTTTTATGTTAGTATTAGTAACGTCATCTAATTTATTAACATTATTTATTGGTTGAGAGGGAGTTGGACTATGTTCATACCTTTTAATTAATTTTTGATACACTCGTATTCAAGCGAATAAGAGTGCTATTAAAGCGATGGTTATTAATCGAGTTGGAGATGTAGGTTTAGCTCTAGCAATGTTTGTATGTTTCGATACATTTAAATCATTAGATTTTGCAGTAATTTTCGCAATGGTTCCATACGTAGTAGATAATGAGTTCTTTATGTTGGGTTATTCATTTAATTCATTAACATTTATTTCAATTCTTCTATTTATTGGAGCTGTAGGTAAATCAGCCCAGTTAGGACTTCACGGTTGATTACCTGATGCTATGGAGGGTCCCACACCCGTTAGTGCATTGATTCACGCAGCGACTATGGTTACTGCAGGAGTATTTTTACTAGTTAGATGTTCTCCTTTAATTGAGTTCTCAGAAACAGCATTAGTTATCATTACGGTTATTGGAGCTATGACAGCATTTTTTGCTGCAACAGTAGGTCTAGTTCAGAATGATATTAAAAAAGTTATTGCTTATTCTACATGTTCTCAGTTAGGTTATATGGTTTTTGCTTGTGGTATTTCAAATTATGCAACAGGTTTATTCCATTTAGCAAATCACGCGTTCTTTAAAGCGTTACTGTTTTTATCAGCAGGTTGTGTTATTCATGCGATGGCAGACGAGCAGGATATGAGAAAATTAGGAGGTCTAATCAAAGCGATTCCTTATACTTATTCATTAATGCTTATTGGATCTTTATCTTTAATGGGATTTCCATTCCTTACAGGTTTCTATTCTAAAGATGCTATTCTTGAGCTTGCATATGCTAGTTATACATGTCATGGTACATTTGCTCATTGACTTGGAACAATTTCAGCTGGATTTACTGCATTTTATTCAATTAGATTATTAATGTTAACATTCATTTCACCTGCTAATGGTCCTCAATCTACTCTAGAGAAGGCTCATGAAAGTCCATGACAAATGTCATTACCACTATTAGTTTTAGCTTTTGGTGCTATCTTTGTAGGTTATCTTGGTCGAGATATGATTATTGGTGCTGGTTCAGATTTCTTTAAACATGGAATTTTTGTATTACCAGAACATTTAAATGTATTAGAAGCAGAGTTTATCAGTACTACTGTTAAATGAACTCCTGTTATGTTTAGTATGACAGGTGCAGCATTATCTTTCATTTTATATAGTTTACCTTTAAATGGAATTTTTGCTAAAATTTACACTCCTACTGGAAAATCAGTTTATACATTCCTAAATAACAAATGACATTGAGATTTTGTATTTAATATGTATTTAGCAAAACCAGCATTATTATTTGGTCATGATGTTACTTATAAAATTATTGATAGAGGTTTAATCGAGCAAGTTGGTCCTACAGGTCTTACAGCTGGATTACAAAAATTAACGACTTCTTTTTCTAATATGCAATCTGGTCTAGTGTATAATTATGCTTTTGCAATTTTCCTTGCTACAACTATTATTTTAATTTTTGTTCCAACTGGGACAGTAGTAAGTTCTTGTACAGAGTTACAATTATTCCTAATTTTACCAATCTTTGCTTATATTATTCAAAGTAAAGAAACAGTGTAATTTAGTTTTAATTTAGTTTTAAAGAAAAAGCCCTTCTAGACTAGTGTGTCGTATAGTAGGGAACAAGTTCAGTTTGGACAACAATAGTTGTCCTTACTGCTTATGCACTTATAGCTCAATAGGTAGAGCATTCCGCTTCGGATGGAAAGGCTGTGGGTTCAAGTCCCGCTTGGTGTTATTTTTGTTGGATCCCGTATTATGTGTCCCGATGATGAAATCTGTATTTAATGAAGTTACTTTCATTACTTATAATATATGTTAAGCATTTATAAATTAGACGTAGCAGAAGCATTACAACTTGGTTTCCAAGATGCAGCTTCACCCGTTATGGAAGAGATTGTTAATTTCCACAATGAGGTAATGATCTATCTTACATTTATTTTAATTGGAGTATTATGAATTATGATCGAATCGATCAGAGAATACGTTAAAACAAATAAAATGATTGCGCACAAATATTTAATTCACGGAACAACGTTAGAAATCATTTGAACGATTACACCAGCGTTTATCCTTGTCGCAATTGCATACCCATCATTTAAGTTAATTTATTTAATTGATGAAGTAATTGATGCCGGTATTACTATTAAAGTAGTTGGTCATCAGTGATATTGAAGTTATGAGTATAGTGATTATGCAGATCAAGATGGAGTATCTATCGAATTTGACAGTTACATGATCCCAGAATCAGACTTAGAAGCAGGAGATTTACGTTTATTAGAAGTAGATAACCAGTTAGTAGTTCCTACAAATACACACGTTCGAGTTATTTTAGCATCTGCGGATGTTATTCATTGTTGAGCGGTACCATCTTTAGGGGTTAAGCTAGATTGTATTCCAGGAAGATTAAATCAAACTGGTTTCTTAGCTAATCGTGAAGGAGTATTTTTTGGACAGTGTTCTGAAATTTGTGGTGCAAATCACGCATTCATGCCAATTTCAGTTAAAGCAGTTAATTTAGACGAGTACTGTAATCATATCGAGTCTTTATTAGAAGAAGCACGAGATTAATCTCTTGTTTTATTCTGTTTCATCCTTTTATTACATGGGAGAGCATTATTGTTCTCCCCCGTTATGGGTGGTTGAGTATCTAATGAGTTAATAGCTGATTATTTATATTTTTATTTAGAACTTAAAGGAGAGGATAATAAGAGCGATAATATATTCGTTGATATGTCATGAATGATACGTTGAATGTTTTCAGCGAACCATAAAGATATTGGTACTATGTACCTTCTTTTTGGAGCATTCGCTGGTATGGTAGGAACAGCTTTTAGTGTGTTAATTCGATTCGAATTATCTTCACCAGGTATTGCTTTCTTAGCCGGAGATCACCAGCTTTATAATGTTATTGTTACAGCCCACGCGTTTGTAATGATTTTTTTCTTGGTTATGCCTGTAATGATTGGAGGATTTGGGAACTGATTAGTTCCATTAATGATTGGAGCACCTGATATGGCGTTTCCTCGATTAAATAATATTTCTTTCTGATTATTACCACCAGCTTTAATTTTACTTGTTTCATCAAGTCTAGTTGAAGGAGGAGCAGGTACAGGATGAACGGTGTACCCACCGTTAGCGTCTATTGACTTCCATTCAGGAGGATCAATTGATTTAGCGATTTTTAGTCTGCATTTAGCAGGTATTTCGTCAATTTTAGGAGCAATGAATTTCATTACTACTATTATTAATATGAGAACGCCAGGAATGACGTTTCATAGATTACCCTTATTCGTTTGAGCGGTATTCATTACAGCGGTTTTACTTTTATTATCGTTACCAGTATTAGCAGGAGCGATTACAATGCTTTTAACTGATAGAAATTTTAATACATCATTCTTCGATCCAGCAGGAGGAGGAGATCCAATTTTATACCAGCATTTATTCTGATTTTTTGGACATCCCGAGGTTTATATTTTAATTTTACCAGGATTCGGAATTGTATCACATATCGTTGTGGCATTCGTTGATAAACCAATTTTTGGTTATTTAGGAATGTGTTATGCTATGTCTTCAATTGGAGTTCTTGGTTTCATTGTATGAGCTCATCATATGTATACCGTAGGTATGGATGTTGATACTCGAGCTTATTTTACTGCGGCAACAATGATTATTGCGGTTCCTACAGGAATTAAAATTTTCAGTTGATTAGGTACAATTTATGGTGGATCTATTAGATTAGATACTCCAATGCTATGAGCTTTAGGGTTTATTTTCCTATTTACTTTAGGAGGTTTAACTGGAGTTATGCTTGCTAATGGAGGAGTTGATATTGCATTACATGATACATATTATGTAGTTGCTCACTTCCATTATGTATTAAGTATGGGAGCTGTATTTGCTCTATTCGGAGGATTTTACTATTGAATTGGTAAAATGACAGGATATGCTTACCCTGAAAAATGAGGTAAAATTCATTTTTGAGTAATGTTTATTGGAGTTAATGTAACGTTCTTTCCTCAGCATTTCTTAGGATTAGCAGGTTTCCCTAGAAGATATAGTGATTATCCTGATGCTTACGCTGGTTGAAATTACGTAAGTTCATTTGGTTCTGTTGTATCTTTAATCGCCGTAGTAATTTTCTTATATATTTTATATAGAACATTTACTGATGGTGTAGTTGTTGGTCGTCATTATTGAAGATCACCTGAGTTCTTTGACATCGATGGAGATGTTGTTGTAGCGCCTACATTAGAGTGAACATTAAACTCACCACCTGAGTTTCACACGTTTAACGAGTTAGCTTATTTAGCAACATCTAAGTAATCTTGTTTGTGGTTCATAGTCTTTTAATTTAAAAGTGCTTTCCTTTAGGAGGTGATTTTAATTTATTTAACGGAGTAGTAGTTGATTTATCAGCTATGCTCCGAGTCTAGCTGAATATTGAAAGGTTAAAGATCCTTTAATATTTTTTTATGGTTGAATATTCTGCAGTTCTACTTTTTGTTTGTTTTAGTATCTTTTTATCATGTTTACTTCCAGCATTATCATATATCTTGGGTGTAAAAAACGGTGATTCAGAGAAATTATCGGTCTACGAGTGTGGATTTGATCCGTTCGGAGACTCTCGTCAAAAGTTTGAAGTTAGATTCTTTCTAGTGGCGATTTTATTTATTATTTTCGATTTAGAAATTTCATTCTTATTTCCTTGAAGTATTTGTATCAGTGATTTAAGTACGTTCGCGTATTGAGTGATGTGTGATTTCTTTATCATTTTAACAGTAGGTCTTATTTATGCTTGAAATAAAGGAGGTCTTGAGTGAGAGTAGTTTTTATCTACCTCACATCTTTATTAGTATAGTTACCATATAGTGTTAATGCATTGTATCGGTGGCTTCTATAAAGGTTTGTTTTATACATTAGATAACTTTTTATGAGATTATTAAAAAATCATCCTATCTTATCAACAGTTAATAATTTACTTATCGATCTACCAGCGCCGTCTAATATTTCATATTTTTGAAGTTTTGGTTCGTTATTGGGTCTAGTTCTTGTTATTCAATTGGCTAGTGGAATCTTTTTAGCAATGCATTATACTGGTCACATTGATTTGGCATTCATTTCAGTTGAGCACATAATGAGAGACGTTAATTGAGGTTGATTCATTAGATACATGCACGCTAATGGTGCATCAATGTTCTTTGTATTAGTTTACTTCCATATTGGAAGAGGACTTTACTATGGTTCATACACTAAACCACGAGAATTGGTTTGAGGTGTAGGAGTAGTTATTCTTATCGTAATGATGGCTACTGCATTTATCGGTTTATAACGTAGCCGAAATTATAAATTATACGTTTTAATAAAGCAATCCATAATGAAAAAAGTATCAAATAAAAAGTTATTAAGTATTAAATCTTGTAGTGATTTTATTGAGCATTCAGATTTTCAATTCGCTAAGTTTACTAGTTCTGAGGGTAATCTGCGGACCTGACGCTGTATTCTAAAGGACCTTAATTGTTTAAACTCTAAACCAGGTGTTTATATTATTGTAAATAAAGTCTCCGGTTTCAAATATATTGGTTCTTCAAAGAACTTGTACAGTCGTTTTAGAAGGCATTTCTCATTTTATTTTAAAAACTTAGGTGGACCTATTTTAACGGATCATCAAATAATTATGAAGGAGGAAATGACTAAATATGGGATTGATAATTTTGAATTTAACGTCTGTTTTTCAGAAGTTAACGAAGAGTCTAGAAATGAACATTTTTTATTTAAGTTATTAGAGGAAGAATGTGAGTACAATGTGATATGACCAAAAAGATCTCAAGATACAGTCTATAGTATTAATAAAAGAGGGTATTATAAAGAATTTTTTTGTGTTGAAGAAGCTGCACTTCATTATAAAATATCTTCTAGTCATATTTGAAGGATTTTAGATAAGAAAAAGGTATGCATAGATAAAATAATTTTTTCAAGTGAACTCTATTCTAAAGATAGTGATTATTTAAAAGATTGTTTCAACAAGGTTAGTAGTGAAGACAAAGAGGGTAATTTAATCTATTTTCTAACAGTAAAAGAAGCTGCGCTCCATTATGATATTTCGAAAGGAGTAGTATATAAAAGCTTAAAGAGTGGAAGATGGGTTAATAAGAAAACAATAAGGTTTAACCGGGTTAAGCTTAGTTAATCTTATTTTTTTCTCGTTCAATTTAGCGTGATGTATAATTTGAACAGTGGACCTATATTTATATAGGCGACATTATTAAAAAGTAAAAATTTTTTACAGTCCTAATTCAAGTATCCTAGTAAGGATTTTATATAATTAGAGCATGACGAGAGTCATGTGAGAATAAAATATGTTTTATTCAAGGCAACATTGGTGAAAACGTGTCAACGTATTCGAAGACCGTCAGTTAATATAATATTAATTGCTACAGACTGGTTCACTAATGGGACATACAAGATGTATGTTTTAATGTTCAGTCGAAGTATTGATTGTTTTACAAAAGTATAAACAGTATTTGTACGTTTTACCTTGAGGGCAAATGAGTTTCTGAGGTGCTACAGTTATTACTAATTTAATTTCGGCAATTCCTTTCGTTGGAGATGATATCGTTCAATGAGTTTGAGGAGGATTTTCTATTGGTAATGCTACATTAAACAGATTTTTTAGTTTACACTATTTATGTCCGTTTGTTATTGCTGCATTAGTAATGATTCATTTAGTTGCTTTACACGAGCATGGTTCAAACAATCCATTAGGTGTAGATGGTAATATCGATAAAATTCCATTTCATCCTTATTATACAACAAAAGACTTTGTTGGTTTTACTTTATTTGCACTTATTTTTTGTGGATTCTTATTTTTCGCACCAAATATGATGGGAGATGTAGATAATTACATTCCTGCAAATCCACTTGTAACACCACCGCATATTCAGCCAGAATGATACTTTTTATTCGCTTATACGATTCTTCGTTCTATTCCTGATAAATTATTAGGAGTATTAGCTTTATTTGGTTCATTACTAGTTTTATTTGTAATGCCTCATGTGCATACATGTTTGATCAGATCTAATCAATTTAGACCTATTTCAAAAGTATTTTTCTGATTACTTGTTGGAGATTTCTTAGTGCTTACTTATATTGGAGCTTGTGTTCCAGAAGAGCCATTTGTTACTATTGGACAGGTTGCTAGTGTATTCTACTTTGCATACTTTTTAGTATTTACTCCATTAATTGGATTATTAGAAAACAAGTTATTAAAGTTAGAAATTAAATAATTTTAACCTACTATGTAGAAGGAAAGAATGATCATCATTTTTTCCTATGGGACTTTGGCAGAGCGGTCTAATGCGGTTGACTGTAAATCAATTGAGGAAACTCATCGTAGGTTCAAATCCTATAGGTCTCATTTTTAACTCCCTTCCAGCACTAGTGTTGTAGTAAGGGAGCTTGTGTAATTGTATTGTGCTAAAACTAAAATATCCAAATAAATCATTATTATCAAATCTTACCTCTATTTATGGTATTTCAAATCATAGAGGAAAAGAGTTATGTATGCGAGTGGGTGTTGAGCCTTGAACACTTGTATCTTCTATGAGTAAAAAAAAAGTGGACGATATTTATCAGTTATTAACATATTTAAATAACTTAAATTCATCAGAAGCTATTCATAAAAATTTATTGCGTTTCAGCCGTAATAATATTAAACGATTAAGAAAAATAAATTGTATTCGTGGTCGTCGTCATCGGTTTAAACTACCTACTCGTGGTCAAAGGACACATGGTAATGGTAAATCGTCAAAGAAAAGAGTTTAAAAGTGTTTATTTATTGTTATATAATGATAATTAGTAGACACTTATAGATTCATTTGAGCTTGAGTGGCGCAGTTGGTAGCGCAGCGCTTTTGTAACGCGAAGGTCCCCAGTTCGAATCTGGGCTTGAGCATCAATATTAAAATTACCTTTTAGTGACATTTGAGGTGAAAAAGTGTGTTTTTATAAAAAAAGTGAAAAGTTATACGCTATAGTACTACCCTATATGTACAGTTGATTGTTCCCGACTATAAGGAGGGGGTATATGGTGTATAAAGATGTTATTTTATGTAATATTGGAAATATGCTCAGAATGGTAATGGGTTGATTTGCTACATCAATGTCGAAAGACTTATGGGTTCGATTCCCATTATTTCCGTAATG
>Ga0307993_1000048_pt1 | contig 35870 bp, 31 predicted proteins | sample EllFjometagen260_FD_203163 | JGI IMG/M metagenome (GOLD analysis project Ga0307993, IMG submission 203163) | Marine microbial communities from Ellis Fjord, Antarctic Ocean - #260 | ecosystem: Environmental > Aquatic > Marine > Unclassified | place: Southern Ocean | collected 2014-11-02 | reverse complement strand
GTAGAGAAAAAGCCACCCAAAATGCAAGAGATAAGGCTAAATTTAAGGTGACGAGCTTAAGAAATATAGCACTTACAGCACCATACATGCACGATGGCAGATTCCAAACACTAGAACAAGTCGTAGAACACTATAATTCTGAGATCAAAGCATCAGCTACTCTCGATCGAGCTCTAGAGCAGACAAGAGAAAAAGGACTTTCCCTTACAGAACAAGACAAAACAGACTTAGTGGCTTTCCTTAAAACTTTAACGGATAAGGATTTAACCACTAATCCTGAATATTCTTCACCCTTTTAAACTACTAGCATGCTAAATCATAACATACCAATAAATCTCATATGGCGACATCCCTTTGTGATGCAATGAAAAAGCTCCTAGCTATTCTTGCTTCCCTTTGTAGGGTTACATACTGGACCTGCTCGCTGCATACTGTGGAGTAACAGGTGAAGACAAGATAGAACTTCTGAGAGCACAACAAACACGCTTAGAATACGAATTGAAGCTATCCGCACCAGTGAAGGAGTATTATATTGCAGTAGCACAAGTAGATTTTTGAACGAATAAGAAATGAAACACAGATATACAATAACAGGAATGACCTGCAAGTCAGTTCTAGTAATAACTAACACACTTAGACCCTAATACAAAATGATAAGAAACCGTTTTCTTATTCTAGTTACCTTGATTGCAAATTTGGCTTATGGTCAAGAAGCCATAGATTTTACCATAACAGACACCAAAGGGGTAACATGGAATTTATTTGATGAACTAGCCAAAGGGAAAACCGTTGTATTGGATTTGTTTTTTGCAGATTGTACTCCGTGTCAAAAATTTACTCCAGCAATGGCTCAATTGTATTCTGAATGTGATACAGATTCTGTACTTGTTCTTGGGATAAGTGATCGGGACATAAATAGCAAGGTAGAAGCATTTGAAACGCAGTTTGGGGTCAACTATCCTTCCGCAGGAATAGAAGGCGGAGGAGATACTGTAACAAGCCTGTATCGCAGCTGGTTCTCTTTTGCAGGCTGGCCGACTTATGCAGTGGTTTGTCCTAATAGACAGATCCGTTGGGATTTAAAACGAGACACTAGTTTCATAGAAGTGAAACAAGAAATTTTCAATTGTAAAGGAACGCTGAATACGCATGAAGTATCCAAGTTAAACCTTACTACATATCCTAATCCTGTTGCTTCAAATAGTACAATTTCAATTTCCATTGATAATAATAATCCATTTAATATTCGATTGATTTCTGCAACAGGGCAAGTCATATTAAAACAAAATGCGAGTCACAACAAAGTGCTAAAACTTCCGCAATGTGGCAATGGGGTATATCACATAGAGGTTATTCAAAACGACCTAATCTATCAATCCAAAATAATAATAAATAACAGTTACTAAAATGAAAAAAATATTCGCATTAATTTTACTAATTCCTTCCATGTGTTTCGCTCAGATAGAACTGGAATGGTCTGAACAACTAATCGTTAACGAAAATGCAGATCTAGGGTATACGAGGCCAAAAGTTGTATTTACTACTAACAATATTCCTGTGGTGATGTGGAGTAAAAAAACGAATAAGGAAGTTTTTGTTTCAAGATGGGATGGCAGCTCTTTTGGCACTCCAGTGAAGGTGACACCAGAAGGATTAAATGTATTTGCCCAAGACTGGGCAGCACCAGATATGGCAGTTTATGGAAATAAAGTGGTAGTAGCATTTGCGGCAGTACCTGAGCCTTCAGGTCTTATTTATACTGTAACTTCACTCGACGGAGGACTCACTTTTTCTGATACCGTGAGAGTGTCCAATAATCCTGTTACTCGTTTCCCTGCAGTTACGGTATCTCCAGATTTAAGTGTCTCGGTTGCCTTTATGGAATTTGAACCCAATTATTTAGAACCGCATTACGCTGTGGCTACATCTTCGGATGGATTACAACCCTATACAAGTGCGGTAAAAGCAACAGGACCAGCTCCCGGAGAGGCTTGTGATTGTTGCCCTGCAAATATTATAACGAATGGAGATAAACACGTTTTGTTCTTTAGAAACAATGACAACGATTTGAGAGACATTTGGGCATCCGTTTCTACTGATAATGGGCAGTCCTTCGCAACTGTAAAAGACATAGACACCACCAATTGGATGATTGGAGCTTGTCCGTCTTCAGGGCCATCAGGAATGTTAAATGATGATAGTTTATTCTATACATGGATGAGTGGTGCTTCGGGCAACACGCGAGTGATGATAGGTGCAGCAAGTTCTACAGATTTAAGTATAGGTCAGCATTATATGATTACTCCTGATATAGCCTCTAACATGTCTCAAAACTTCCCAATCATAGCAGGATATAGAAAAAATACGGGAGTTGTTTGGGAGGAAAATCAATCCGGTGTTTCCACTATTAAATTAGCGGTTAGTGATGCAGGAGTCCTCAGCTTACCAAAGGACTCTATATATCTAGTAAGCACTAACTCAAATAGCTTTGCCAAAAATCCACATGTTGCATTTTCTAACGGAGTGTATCATATTACGTGGCAAGACATACGCTCTCAGAGTATCTACTATAGAAATGCGACGATTAAAAACTTTCTTGGAATAAATGAGGCCCTGAAAGCTGAAAAGCAAATAGGCGTTTTCCCAAATCCTAGTGATGGGATTATTCATTTAGATAATTTGACTAATATGAATAGTATCAAGGTATTCAATCTAACAGGTCAGCTAGTCCATGAGCGTCAAATCAACTTTGAGAAAACCATCTCGATAGACCTTTCTGACCTTCCAAAAGGAACCTATATTTTAGAGGTTAGAGGAGTATACTTCAGTGAAAAACAAATATTAATGAAGAATTGAAATTAAAAATAATAACTCCGATAGCAACAGCACTATTTGGTCTTCTTCTTGGGTACTTATTTTTTCATACTAACTCCAGTACCGAAGAACACCATCATCAGTTGACAGAAACTGATAATCAAGTGTGGCCTTGCTCTATGCATCCTCAAATAAGGAGAAGTGAACCAGGAGACTGTCCTATCTGTGGGATGCATTTGATTCCATTATCAAACACAGAAAGAGCTTCATCCTATTTATCTAAGTCCATTTTAGAATATTAAGATGCTATATCATACCAATAAATCACGTAAAGCATTATACCTTTGTAATCCAATGAAAAAGCTTTTAGCTATCCTAGTTTCCTTTCTATTCTTGCTTCCCTCTATAGGGTTGCACATAGACCTGAAGCATTGCTGTGGCGGAGTAGAGACCATTGGTATTAATCACCAAGCGGCTCTAGCAGTGTCAGAATGCTGTGATATGCAAAAGACTGCATCTTGCGAAAGTACTTTAGAACTAATAGTGCCACAACAGATAGTAGATATCTCGATAGTTAGCTCTTTAGAGATACCCTCACTTGCTACTCTTCATTTACCTTTTCAGACTGTCCCACCTATTACTGTATCAACTTGTCACAGCCAGCTTCAGTATGGTGATACTATTCCAGAGCCGCCTTCTCAGGCTGAGCTTCAAGTATTTTTATGTTAAAATTTTAAGAACCTCGATATTCTTAAAATTTAGTACAACGTAATAATACAAAAACAATGAAAAACATATTCGCACTAATTGCTATGCTAAGTATCTGCATGTACGCAAGTGCACAACACGAACACCATGATATAAAAGGCACAGTCCTATTTAGTAATGGTGCAGAAACAGAACCATTAGCCGGAGCATTTATCCACTGGCAAGACAATCCGAGTGGAGTCTTTACTAACGCAAAAGGAGAGTTCGTCATAGAACATCATCAGAACGCACCGTATCTGATAGCCTCCTTTGCTGCATATACTGCAGATACACAGTATGTGAGTGAATTAGACTCTACTTTTATATTTATCCTCAAAGAGCAAAATGAACTAGGCACAGCCATAGTACTGGCCAAAAGGATTACGTATGGTTTGAGTAAACTAAGTCCACGAACCACAGTACTGTTGGGTGAGCGTGAGTTTCAAAAGGCAGCTTGCTGCAACTTATCAGAAAGCTTTGAAAACTCTCCGGCTATTGACGTGAGCTTTAGCGATGCTGTAACCGGTACTAAGCAGATCAAGATGCTAGGACTAGATGGATTTTATACGCTTATAGGCAGAGAATATATGCCGAGTGTACGAACGATTAATTCGTACTACGGACTGAGCCACATACCCGCAGCTTGGGTAGATGCTATACAGATCACTAAAGGTGCTGGTAGCGTGGTAAACGGATATGAGAGTATCGCTGGACAGATCAACATTGAGCTAAAAAAGCCTTTTGGTAAAGAGAAGTTTCTGCTAGACCAGTTTGTAGGCGGTGGAGGAAGAACAGAGACCGATCTAATGTACGTAAAGGATATCAATAAGCATGTGGCTACTTCTTTACTAGCACGCTACGGATATCGTGGAGTACAAAACGATAGAAATAAGGATGGTTTTCTAGATATGCCGCTAAGCAAAGATTTCAAAGTAATGAATCGATGGCAGTTTTATACCGAAAATGGTTTTGAAGGAACAGCAAATGTAAGTTTTCATAAAAATGAGCAAGATGCAGGACAGACTCAATACTACGAAAATCCAGCAGCAGGATACGGCATAGAAATAGACTCTAAGGTAATAGATGCATTTGCTAAGCTAGGCAAGAGCATCAAAGGCAAAGAGTTTAGTAGCTTTGGCTCTCAGTATAATTTTAACCATAGTGAAATGACTAGTGTATACGGCTCATCTACAAACAGTAAGACCTACCAAGCTCATAGTGATCAAGCCTATGTAAACTTATTGTATGAGGGGATTTTGGGTAATTCATTTCACCAGTTTCAGACGGGACTTTCTTTCTTGTACGATAATGTAAGAGAAACCTATGACGACTTCCGTTTTGAGCGTGAGGAAATAGTGCCTGGAGCATTTTTGGAGTATACCTATAAGCCAAAAGAAACCTTCAGTTTAGTAGGTGGTATCCGTACGGATTACAACTCTATCTACGGACTGTCTATCACCCCTAGATTTCACGGTAAGTATAGATTTAATAAAGGCAAAACTGCCATCCGAGCATCTGCAGGAATGGGACGTAGAACTAGTAATCCCTTGGCTCAGAACCAGTTCCTTTTTGCCAGTGGGAGAACATTTAATTTTGTATTTACAGACTCGAGTTTAGCCTACGGATTAGAGCAGGAAGTAGCCATCAATTCGGGTATTAGTTTTGAGCACGAGTTTAGACTAGGGTACATGCCTGCTACCATAGGAGTAGATTATTTCAATACTACTTTTATGCAAGAAGTGGTGATAGACCGCGAGATTGAGGGTGAAGCGTCCTTTTACAATATGAAAAATGGCACACGTGCCAATAGTCTGCAAGCACAGCTAGACCTTACTCCTGCTCGAAGAACGGAAGTTAGAATAGCTTACAGAATGTTTGATGTACAGAGTACCTACAGAAATCCGAATGGAACAACTAGCATTTTAGCCAAACCATTTATCTCAAGGCACAGAGCATTTATTAACGTAACTCAACGCACTAGAAACGACTGGCAGTTTAGCAGTACCGCAACTTGGTATGGACCACAGCGTATCGCAGGTAAATATGGAAGTGGCAGTGATATAAATACTCCAGTGTACTCCCCAAATTTCTTCTTGATAAACGCCCAAGTAAGCAAGACTTTCAAAAAGCAATTTGAAGTATACATAGGAGCAGAAAACATACTCAACTATACACAAGAAAACCCAATACAAGAAGCAGCTAATCCTTTCAGCCAAAATTTTGATGCTGGATTAGTCTATGGACCTATCTTTGGTAGAATGATGTACGGTGGATTCCGATGGAGACTAAAAGGAAAATCAGAGTAGGTTATTAGTACAATGAATGATAGAATAATTACAAGATAGAGTTAAGAATTCGTTCCGTAAATAAATAATTAAAAAGTGGAAAGCAAACAATATACAATAGCAGGTATTTCCTGTATGAGCTGCGTGAGCAAGATAGAGAAATCACTCTATGGAAACTCCGCTATCAAAAAAATATCCATAGATAAAGAGACGGGCAATACTACTCTAGAAGGCGAGAGTCTGCCGTACGACGACATTATTAGCAACTTAGTGACGGCTGCCGGCGAATACAATCTCCATGCAACATCTGCTAGCCAAAGTGCGTCTAAGGAGAGTAAACGAAGTTACAAGCCATTACTCCTTATCGTTTTATATTTGCTAGGAACTACATTGCTCCTAGAGTTTAGTAGTGGAATGTTTCTTATGAAAACGTGGATGGCCAACTTTATGGCTGGCTTTTTCCTCGTGTTTTCGTTCTTTAAAATGTTAGACATAGCAGCGTTTGCTAAAGCGTATCAAAGCTATGATATCATAGCTGCTAAGGCAAAATGGTATGGATATGTGTTTCCGTTTATAGAATTAGGATTAGGTATAGCCTACCTCCTATATTCTGACAATGAGCTAACACATCTCATCACAGCTATAGTTATGTTTGTAAGTCTTATAGGAGTAATAAAATCAGTAGTACAAAAATCTGAGATAGAGTGTGCTTGTCTCGGGACTGTTTTTAATCTACCTATGAGTTACGTAACCATCATAGAAGATGGAATAATGTTAGTAATGGCACTTTTTATGTACTTTAATTAAAAAAATAAAATGAAGAAAACTTTTTACATAATGCTCGGTCTTTTGGCCATCGGATTTACCTCTTGCACAGAGGATGATGTAGTAGATCCAATAGTAGAAGTAAACTCTGCTTCTATAGATTTCTCAGTGAACCATAGAGTAGGTACTCAAATATTTACAGCTGGTACAGCGTATTCGGTTGGAGTCAATGAAAATGCAACTTTTAGCAGATACGCATACTTACTTGGGAGCTTTTATCTGATGGCCGAAGATGGCAGTAAAGTAATTATAGACAGCCAGTATGCTCACATAGAAGCACACAGTGGCAAGACTACATTTTCTCTAGTAGATATTCCATATGGAACGTATAAGTCTATTGGATTTTCCATAGGACTAGATTCTGCCGTAAATCACGGCAATCCAAATCAGTACAATTCAGATCATCCACTATCTGCTATTAACAACTCCCTACACTGGGGCTGGGTAGGTGGCTATATCTTTACTGCTATAGAAGGAAAAGACGTAGATGCAGATGAGAGTATTATCTTTCACTTAGCCGGCAGTAATAATAAAGTAGATTTTGAATTGCCTACTAATTTCACTCACGGAGCTGCAGGTTCTTCAGTAGCCTTAGGATATGATATTGCAGAGGTATTTATCAATCCTAATAGTTACAGCTTCACCTTAGACGGCAGAAGCACCCACAGTGTATCTGATCCAGTAACCACCAAGCTTATTGAGAATATGGCAGATGTATTCACACTAACAAGTGCTGCTTCTAAATGAAAAAAATAGCAATCTACATACTACTAATAGGAGGCATTTACAGTTGTAAAGATGTGGTGAATGAGGTGCCAGACACTCCATTTGGTACTACTCCATACACGGCAGACTACGCACAAAGTATTTTGCCGCCTGTACGCGTGCCAAGTGATAATCCACTTACGAAAGAAGGTGTACAGCTGGGCAGAATGCTTTTTTATGACCCAATACTAAGTGCAGATAGTACACAAAGTTGTGCGAGCTGTCATAATCAAGCCAATGCTTTTACAGATAATGGTTTAGCATTGAGCATAGGAATAAGAGGTGCAGAAGGGACACGAAATTCTATGCCTATTTTCAATTTAATGTGGCACTTAGACGGATTTTTCTGGGACGGAAGGTCAGACATATTAAGACATCAAGCACTAGTACCTATAGAAGATCCATTAGAAATGGACGAAACAATAGGCAATGTACTTGCGAAACTGAGCAGCTCAAGCAGCTACCCAGCAGCGTTTAAAAAAGCATATAATACTTCTACAATAGATGAGGAGATACTAGGAAAAGCTCTAGAGCAATTTATGCTGAGTATAGTATCTGGCAACAGTAAGTATGACCGAGTGCAGCTAGGTTTAGAGTCGTTTACAGACCAAGAAAAAGTAGGAGAAATCATATTTAACTCAGAAGCTATAACTTTGAACAATGAACAGAATCCAAATAAACCCGCTAATTATGGTGCAGATTGTTTTCACTGTCACGGTACAGGTAATGGACTATTTATGAGACGAGAGTTCCTAAGTAACGGACTTTCTAGCAATGGAGATTTAGGCCGTGGAGGAGCAAATGAAGACGCACTTGACAATTTTAAATTTAAAACACCTTCACTCAGAAACGTCGAAAAAACTGCACCCTATATGCACGATGGCAGGTTTAATACATTAGAAGAAGTGGTACAATTTTATCTAAGTGATATGAATGTAACAAGTGCTGTAAACACAAACGACGCTCCTAACCTACATGCTCTCAAAGATTCTATTTATCTAAGCGATGCCCACAAAGCAGCTTTGGTATCATTTTTGAAGACTTTAACAGACGAGGAGCTATTAACTAAAGAAGAATATTCAAATCCATTTTAGACAATTAAAAAACACAAACATGAAAAACATATTTTTAGCATTATTTATGGTAGGTACACTAGGTGTGTATGCCAAGACTATCACACAGACTATCTTAGTAAAAGGAGAGTGCGGTTTGTGTAAAGACAAAATTGAAAAAGCATTGGACATCCCCGGCATATCATTCGCAGAATGGAATACCGAGACCAAAATGCTAACCGTGAGATACAATGACAAGAAGGTATCAGAAGACAAAATTCACCAAACTATCAGCAACTTAGGGTATGCTACAGACAAATTAGCGGCTAGTAAAGAAAGTCAAGAGAAGCTCGCCAGCTGCTGCAAACCTAAAGAAGTAAAAAAATGCGGTACTGAAAAAGGCTGCTGCTCAGGAAAGAAAAAGTAAAATACTTCTTTCAAAAAAAGACATAAGGGTCATTTGCTTTAGTGCAAGTGACCCTTATCTTTTATATTTGAGTTTCACAATGCAAAATCGACTATTGCCAAAAATACGTGACACACAACTTATTCCAGTGCCACTCTTCCTTGATTTAAACTAGCTACAGAATATCCTCTTAATGTTACAGATTTATTAGACAGCTACTCGTAGAGCATCCAGATAAGTAGGGCCTACTGAAAAAAGATAAAATAGCACCTTATATCGCTTACTTTTAACATATTAAGTTTTAAAAACAGTGTTGTTATTAGTATAAGAATGCAATGAAATATGCTATAAACTGTAAAAATGCGTGCATTTGTCATTTTGCCTTTTCGGCAAAATATGTTCTCAGAAGACCCTAAGTTCTATAACTAAAAAATAACGTAATACTAAAACCGCTACATTAGGCGTTACACACTAAAATCTAACCCTATGAAAAACATACTCTTTACGCTCTGTATTCTACTTTCCTTTGGTGCCTTTGCACAACAAACTACCAATGAGGGACCACGTTTAGTCTTCGGTGAGTTAAAACATGAAGGGCCCTATGACCGCAGTGAAATTCTGCTTCAAGATAGACTTACCGTATCCTCAGGAGATGGAAATCAATATGTGGTAGCAAAATTCAAAATGATAATAGCACCTAAAGAGGGTAATCCTATACTCTTATCGGGTACAGATGACAAGCTAACTCCAAAAATGCAAGGAGCACTAAATCAGATAGTAGCAGGAGATAAAGTGCTTATTGAATCAGTGTTCGCAACTGTAAATGGCGATCAATTTGATGTAGTTACACTGAAACCAGTCATTCTAGTGGTAAAGGGATTTCAAAGTGAAGGACCTTATGATTCTAAATTTATAAAATCTAATAAGCCTGCAAAAATGGATAGTACAGCACAAGCCACTTTTGGCTCTATTAATGTCTATGCAGAGAACTGTACCAAAGAAGATCTTCTAAAACAAACGGAGATCAGGGTATACTCCAAAGAGGACTTAGAATACACCGTCATAAGTTTCAAAATGACAATTGCTTTCAAAGACAATCCAGCTATAATGGCATCCTCTAGCAGCAACCAGCTGACTAGCCAAATGCAAGGAATGTTATCTCGTGTGAAAACTGGAGATCGAATAATCATAGAAGGTATACGTGCTAAATCAGAAGTGAAAGGCGAGTTCATTAGAGCTAACCTAAGACCGATCATTATTACGGTGCTTTAACTCCTATTTAAAATCACCTTACCACTCACCCACTTCTTTCCTACGGGATAGCGAATCAAGTATATACCGCTCGCATAGCCACTCAGGTCTGCCTGTACTACCTTATCTGCTTCTATATCTTTTACTACTTGTAGCACCTTACCGCTCAGGTCTGTGATGTATAGTTCTGCTATGGCAACATTTGCTTTTATATTGACTATACCACGTGTAGGATTAGGATAAAATGTCCAGGTAACCTCTATTGGTTTTATAGGGCTCACAGTACAAGAGTCTACCTTTGTAGTATCTATAGGAGAGTACACTACAGTGTCACTAGGGTAGTTTAGGTCTAGCTCTGGTAAGGTCTGCTCGCAGTCTGGCATATAGGTATAGCTCTTTATCAAACGTACCAGCAAATCATTTAGTGTTTCCACTTCATAACTGTCTGTACTTGGTTTTAGGTGGCCCCCTCCTATCCCACTATCATCGGTCAAGAAAGCGTACGTACCATTGGTAGCCAAGGCTATACTTCTCATCAGATATTCTGTCCCTTTATTGATTCCACTTGCTACTAGAGGCACTATTCGTATTCCTTTGGCTGCAGCTTGTAGGCTGATTCTATTTAGTTTTTCTTGAATCTCAGGTGTATTGTGCGGCGGTGCATCTAGGATTAAAAATAAGATACGTGCTCTAGCATACGGGCTCCAAGACAAAGCATTCACCGCTGTATCTAAAGCTACTTCTACCGCCTCTTCAAAATCTCCACCTCCACCAGCACTTTGACTGCCAATGAAACTTACAGACTCAGATAGTATACGTGTAAAATCTTGCTTACGAGTAAGATATGCATCTCCGTGATCTCTATAGAAAACATTAGCAAAGCTAAAATTGAGCGTAGAGCTGATCTCTTTACTTTTATAGATAACATCATTGAGTTCTGCAGTGAGATAATTGAGCTCATCGCTCATACTACCCGTAGCATCTACTACGAAGGCTATATCTACCTTCTGAGATTGATTACACGCAGCCTCTAGGGTTAGCCTATTCATTCCATCTTCGAATGATTTAGCATTCTTGATTGTAAATTTATTTCCACTAAAGAGGACTTCTATTATTAGTTTCTCTTTGGCTTCTTGCTGCTCAAAAAGCAAACTTTTCCAAAGTTCTGCTTTACCAGTATTGTCCGTTCTGGCTGTATATAGTTTTGTGCCGTCCTTCTTTTTTAGATGTACAGTAATATCTGCCAAGGGCAATCCGCTCTGATCTATTAGCTGCACCATATACCGTTTACTAGGGCTATAGTTCCACTCTTTTTGATACTCGCTCAGTTCATCTGCTTTTAGGTCTGTCCAAAGTTTCCATTTACTAAAATCATTAATCTCTCCAGCGGTAAGCTTACCTGCCACTCCTTGCTGTGGTCCTTTATAGTCTCCACGCACTATGCCCATTTCTTTTTTGGATAGCATAGGGGCGTAGCCACTTGTCACACGAATAGTCTTATCTTTTTCTTCACTTATATCGGAGTCATAATAGACCTCTTCATCTATTGAATAATAGGATGCATCTCCCCTATCGTATGCAGGGCTATCTTCTTTTGGTTTAGAGAATATACTTTCACTATCTACTTGTAGACTTATGGCTACTTTCTCGTCCTCTTGCACATGTATTTCTTGGGTTATTTTTTTATACCCGGCATATAGTATCTCGGCACGGTACGTACCTGTATCTAGTTTTACATTAAAATTTCCTTCCTTATCTGCGAGCACCGACGCTATAAGTTCTGTCCCTTTGTATATATCTACATTGGCATAGCCAAGGTCTGTTTCGCTTTCAAATGCTTTTACATTGCCACTAATACTCTGAGCAGATAGAGTAAATGAAATGCTAGTGAGTATGGCTATAGAAAGTATGTTTAGAATATGTCTCATGTGATGTTTTTTTGATTGTGAAATATACTGATTAGTACGAGAAGGGATAAAAAGGTAAACGCAGAAAAAAATAAGTCTAAATTCAATTCGAATTTTCAAAAGGTTGGGCTAAAGCCGTTTCATAATCCGAGTAAGTGGAGCTAAAGCACCGCCATATTGACTCCAAGTCATCAAAAAGTCCTGAGTCAAACGATACTGAGTCAATCTATCCTAAATCATCCGTTAAATAAGTCCAAAAACAATATATCAAATGTAATGCGTTAAACACTCAATAATCAAACATACTAAATCAATCACTCTCAAGTCAAAAAGTAACCAATAATTCTTACATTTGCTCTCGCAAAAAAGACATGGCAAGACAACTGCAAATACGTGAAGCACTTCGTGAAGCAATGAACGAAGAAATGAGAAAAGACGAAAGTGTTTTCTTAATAGGAGAAGAGGTAGCCGAGTACAATGGAGCATACAAGGTAAGTCAAGGAATGCTAGATGAGTTTGGCCCCAAAAGGGTAATAGACACGCCTATTGCAGAACTTGGGTTTGCAGGTATAGCTACAGGTGCTGCTATGAATGGCCTAAAGCCTATCGTAGAGTTTATGACTTTCAACTTTAGTTTGGTAGCTATAGACCAGATAATCAATGCTTCTGCCAAAATGAATAGTATGAGTGGCGGCCAATTTGGCTCTCCAATGGTTTTCAGAGGACCTACAGGTAGTGCAGGCCAGCTTGGTGCTCAGCATTCACAAGCTTTCGAAAACTGGTTTGCCAACTGCCCAGGACTAAAAGTAGTAGTACTTTCTAATGCTTACAATGCTAAAGGACTTTTAAAGTCTGCTATCATAGATCCAGATCCAGTTATTTTCATGGAGAGTGAGCAGATGTACGGCTTTAAACACGAAGTACCAGAAGAAGAATACTACATCCCAATAGGACAAGCCAATATCCAAAAGGCTGGTACTGATGTTACTTTAGTCTCTTTTGGAAAAATGATGCGTGTAGCAGAGGAAGCTGTAACAGCACTAGCAGAAAAAGGAATAGATGTAGAACTAATAGACTTACAATCTGTAAGACCGATAGACTACAAAACAATAGCTGAGAGTATTAAGAAAACAAATAGGTGTGTAGTACTAGAAGAAGCTTGGCCACTAGCGTCTATCTCTTCTGAGATAAGCTATATGATGAGTCAAATGGTGTTTGACCATCTAGATGCACCTATCAAGCGTGTAACTACGCGTGACACTCCACTACCGTATGCTGCTACTCTAGTAGAAGCGTGGCTGCCTAACGTGCAGCGTGTAGTAGAAGCTGTAGATGCAGTGATGTACCGCAAATAAAATATTAACTGAAATACATTAAAGCCCATTCGCGAGTCGCGGATGGGCTTTTTTTTCTTGCTATTGAGTAAAAATTATCCTTTGATTACTTTTACTATGGCACTGCCCTCTGAACAAGGAGTTAAAAATAGCGTGTAGTAGTCCTTATTTACTAAACCGCCCTTTACTAAATATTCTCACTCCATTATCCTTTCCTTTTCGCAGAGCCCGCTGCTCCTCCTCTGGCAAAGCAACTATGGTTTGACACGCTGTGGAGCAAGTTCCGGTATACTTTTCGGCACACTTAGGGCACTGGATGAAAAGTAGATTACACGCCTTATTTTTACAGTTAGTGTGGTCATCAAAAGGTTCGCCACACAGATGGCACCCTGCTATTACATCTTCTGTGATACGCTCATTTAATCGCTCATCGAAGACAAAGTTTTTCCCAATGAACTTATTCTCAAGGCCATTTTCTTTAGCATCGCGAGCATACTTTATTATCCCTCCTTCTAAGTGATACACATCTTTAAAACCCTTGTGTTTAAGATACGCACTAGCCTTCTCGCAGCGTATACCTCCGGTACAATACATCACCACGGTTTTACCTTTTTGATCTGCTAGCTCGTCTACTACCAGTGGCAACTGATCCCTAAAAGTATCTACATCTGGACACCAAGCACCTTGAAAATGACCTACCTCACTCTCGTAGTGGTTTCGCATGTCTATGAGTATGGTATTCTTGTCATCTGTAAGTTTATTGAAACGCTCTACATCTAAATAGTCGCCAGGTTTTGACACATCAAACAGGTCATCATTTAAACCATCTGCTACTATCTTATTCTTTACTTTAATAGCCAGTTTAAAAAATGATTTGCCATCATCTTCTACGGCATAGTTGAGCCTCACTCCGTCTAAAAAAGTGACATTTGACAACTCTTTTTTGTACTCTTCTAACGTATGATTGGGCACACTTAACTGTGCGTTTATACCTTCATGAGCAACATAGATTCTACCCAGCACTCCTAGAAGATCCCAGTAGTAAAACAGATGATCTCTAAACAAGTGGGGATTGCCAATATTGGCATATTTGTAAAAGGACATAGTAGTACGTTTTTCATCACTACTCTTGATTTTCTCCTTTAGCTCTTCCCCATTAATAGTATTATGCAATTTCATGTTACACCCTTTTCAATGGTAGTACAAAGATAACGCTGCGACTTATTTTACATAACTGCGTCTCATAATTAAATACCCTAATGAAAATATCACATTTACCCTCTCTCTTGTACTGAGCGATGCAAAGAAATAAATGACGGGGCATTTGAAAAATACCTTGCCAGGACTAGTCAACTTCAGATAAAAGCAGAGACTAAGGATGGTAGATTTCATTGTGCTTTTGAAGAATACTATCAGAATGGAAATAAACGCAGCGACAGCACCTCCCACGAAAAAAAGTCGTCGGAAATACTATAATTAACAAGGTGAGCTCAACAAGAAAGAGTGAGAAGCATGGGAGAAACATCCATTCGTCCATTAATTATTCATTTTAGTGTAAGAATTCACATTCTCTAAATCAAAAAGCACTTTTCATTCGTATTACTTAATATGAAGTCATTTGCTTACATCATATGTTTATTTTTAGTAATTGCTTGTAATGCACAGAGCACACAATCTTCTAGTACTAAAAATGAAGTAAAACCAGAAGTCAATACAGAAATGAGATTTAACGTATTAACAGAAGAAGAAAAAAGAGTAATCCTTAATAAAGGAACAGAATATCCCGGCACGAGCGAATTCACAGATAGTGAAACTAAAGGCGTGTATACCTGTAAGCAATGCAACCAGCCCCTATACATATCAGAAACTAAATTTAACAGTCACTGCGGTTGGCCAAGTTTTGATGATGAGATAGATGAATCTGTCACTCGTGTGCCAGATGCAGACGGACGCAGAGTAGAGATAGTTTGCTCTAACTGTCAAGGGCACTTAGGCCACGTTTTCGAAGGAGAAATGATGACCGACAAAAATACACGTCATTGTGTGAATGGAGTTTCTATGAACTTCGTAGAAGGTGGAGAAAACTTACCTGCGGTAATAAGAGAAGACCCATTAGATATGACCAAAATGGATACTGCAACATTTGGAGCAGGATGTTTCTGGTGTGTGGAGGTGCTATTCGAAAAACTAAAAGGGGTACAGCATGTAGAAAGTGGCTATGCCGCTGGCAAACTGAAAAATCCTACATACAAGATGGTAAGTCAAGGGACTACTGGATCTGTAGAAGTAGCTCAGTTGGTTTTTGATCCGAGTGTGATCTCTTATGAAAAACTAGTAGATATACTCTTTCATGTACACGACCCTACTACGCTAAACCAGCAAGGGGCTGATAAAGGTACACAGTATCGCTCGGTTATATTCTATCACAATGAAGAGCAAAAAGAGATAGCACAAAAAGTGCTAAGAAAGGTAGATGCTAGTGACTTGTGGAGTGATTCTATAGTAACGGCTATAGAACCTATACTAAATTATAGTAAGGCAGAAGATTACCACCAAAACTACTATAAGAATAACAAAGAGAATAATGGATACTGCAACGCGGTAATAGGGCCAAAGGTGGCTAAGTTTCAGTTGAAATATAAGAATTTGATTAAGGGGTGATTTCCTTTTTTGATTAATTGGTTAGTTAATTAGAATCCTTTCCGCTTCGGCGGAGGGGATTTTTTTTTTGCGTTATAAATAACCAAGGTATCTATAAAATCTACCTCTTACTAATCTTATTATTACTAATAGCACGCTGACGGCTGCACTTGTGTCTCCCCTCTACAAAACCACGTATTTTATTGTGTTTGGTGCTTCGACCCTGCACTCGCTTACGCCACAGTCTAAAACTACTCGGCTTCATCTCTCGTCGCATTATAGTAATCACCTCTTTTTCTACTAGTCCAAACTGAAGCTTAATAGTATCAAAACTAGTACGGTCTTCCCACGCCATTTCTATAACACGATTTATATCTCTAGGTGAAAGTATCATTATTACATTAACACTTCTTAAGTACATTTCGTTTGACCATGGGTATCTAGAAAACCACAATTCCACACTACTACCTAGAAACATTGAGAAGTACTATTTATTAATTTGAATAATTATATGAAAAACACCACTGAATGGATAAAAATATTTGACCGCGTATAATCACAGAACCCTAGACAAGCAGCTATTTTTCGCTATCTTTGAATTCAGAGGATATGAGAAAGATTTTTGGATTAACAACTTTACTAATTGGGCTATTTTTAGTCTATATACTGAGCACCCCACAGAAAGTCGGAGAAACAGCCATACCTCCTTTAGCCAAATTGCTAAATCCATATACAGGTGCTTGGCAAAATGCTGAATCCGTAGAAGATTATACAGACTTTAGTCTAGAGTCTGACCAGATAAAGGAGGAGGTACGCATTGTTTTTGATGATAGAATGGTACCCCACATTTTCGCCCAAAATCTACAAGATGCCATGTTTGCTCAAGGATATGTAGAAGCGTATCACCGTCTTTTTCAGATGGATATAAGCACACGCTCACCAGATGGAAGACTGTCTGAGATACTAGGTCCAAACTTGCTAGACTACGATAAAAAGCAACGACGTCTTGGCCTAGGATACGCAGCAGATAATGCTGTGCAAGGTTGGGCTCAGTTTCCCGAAGAATTGAAAAATGTAAATGCCTACTCTGCTGGAGTTAACCATTTTATACAAAACCTAAAACCAAAAGACTATCCTTTGGAGTACAAACTGCTAGACTTTGCCCCTAGCGAATGGACCAATAGACACTGTGCTCTACTGCTGAAAGCTATGACTCAAACCTTAGCAGGATATGAGGAAGATATAGAAATGAGCAATGCTCTACGCATTTTTGGTAACGAAGATTTTAATCTAATCTATCCAGATAGAAACCCAAAGGATATACCTATAGTACAAGGCCCCTTCTTAAAAGCGAAAGAATCATTTGACAATCTCAACATTTCAGAAATTTCGGATGTGTATATTCAGAGTATTGACAGACCACGCTCACCCGATGGTGTAGGTAGTAATAACTGGGCCGTAGCAGGGAATAAAACTGTGACGGGCAAACCTATGCTAGCTAATGATCCTCATCTTGGCCTTAGCTTACCTTCCGTATGGTACGAAATAGCAATCACAACACCCGATTTTAGTGCTCAAGGAGTAACACTGCTCGGTATGCCAGGCATTATGATTGGTTTCAATGAAAACATAGCTTGGGGAGAAACCAACGTAGGGCACGACATGTCCGACTACCATACCATATCTTGGACAGACAACACTAAGACCACGTACATGCTGGATAGCCAAGTTGTAAAAGCGGATCTCAAAATAGAAACCTATAACGTAAAAGGCACAGGAGTAATTTACGATACTGTGAGATACACGCACTGGGGACCTGTGGTAGAGGACGAAACTAACCTTGCTCTAAGATGGATAGCACACGACGCCTCACCCACTCCCGAGTTTATGGCTTTTATAAATGGGATGCAATGCAATAACTATGATGACTATCTGAAATCTACTGCAGACTTCTATGCTCCGGCACAAAATTTCGTATACGCAGACAATAACAATGAAATAGGCATACGTATAAATGGAGTAGTCCCCATAAAAAACTACCGGCAAGGTGTCACCATAAGCCCTGGTGCAGCAAGCAGTGATGGATGGCAAGGTATAATCCCAAGGGATGAAAACCCACAAGAAAGAAATCCTACTAGAGGATATGTGAGTAGTGCAAACCAATATAGTGCCTCTGCCGATTATCCGTATTACTACAATGGCAATTTTGAACCCTACCGAGGCAGAACCATACACAAGTACTTACAAGAAAGAGATACCGTAGACATAGCGTACATGAAAACAATGCAAAACAGCACCTACAGTATGTTAGCAGAAGAAGCCCTAGCAAGTATGCTTCCGATGCTAGATTCTATAAACTCTTCACATCCTTTTGCGATAAGTTTAGCTAAGTGGAACCGGCATTATGATGCCAATTCTTCAGACCCAGTTCGTTTTGATAAGTGGTTTACCGCTTTTCATGAAATGCTTTGGGACGAGATCTATACGCAACAAGACAAGGTAGCACTTCCCAGTCCAGACCTTTGGGTAACCGTGAATATGATAGAGCAGGTGACCGACAGCAAATTCTATGACATAGAAGCTACTCCAGGCATAGAGACTTTATCTAATCTTATCAATATGTCTTTTGCTCAAACGCTAGACTCTGATCCTATCCCTTTGAGCCAAGAGAAAAACGCACAGATTCTGCACCTTACTAGACTTCCCGCTTTTTCTGAAATGGAAATAGCCCTTGGAGGCACCAAACATAGTCTCAATGCAATGCAACAAACCTTTGGTCCTAGTTGGCGTATGGTAGTGGCTCTGGGCGAAAAACCTGAAGCATATGGCACCTACCCTGGCGGGCAAAGTGGCAATCCCGCTAGTCCATTTTACAAAAATAAAATAGCTACCTGGGCTAAAGGCGAATATGATAAACTAGAACTTGCCACCAAACCAGAAGACATTTCCAAATCACTTTTTAGCGTTAGCATCACTCATGAAAAATAGCATCCTCTTTATTCTAATACTTGTTGCCACTGCTGCACTGTCTCCATTTTTACCATGGTGGATTATAGCTCCGATAGCTTTTATGGGAACCTACGTAAGCAAAACAAAAGCTACGGCCGGATTTTTAATTTGCTTTTTGGCAGTGTTTTTAGCTTGGTTAGGCTCCATACTAATGACAGATGACGGCACTATAGCCGTGCTTATGGGCAAACTCCTAAATATGTCTTCCTTCTTCACACCCTTTTTAGCTTCGCTTCTAGGAGCGTTAGTAGCTGGATTTTTTGGGCTAGCAGGATCGTTGCTATCTCCTAAAAATAAAAATTGGGTAAATGGCTAATCCATTAATTTGAGTTGTTTTTTCGTTTAATTCGTAGAATGAAAAATCCTGAAAAATTAATTTACCCTCTAGTATCTGACCGATACAAAGCAGCATTTATAGATGCTTTCGTAATGATTGGTTTTTGGTTTTCCTTTACCATACTCTTTTCATCTCTAGAAAACGTGCCACAAGAAGCTAGAATTGCAGCTTATGTATTTAGTGTATTCTTATACGAACCTCTATTTGTAGCACTGTTTGGGGCTAGTATAGGACATATGTCTGGCGGATTAAAAGTAAGAAGGGAATCGAACAGGGATAAGAAGCTAAATTTCTTTGCAGCTATCTTTAGATTCTTTGTGAAAGTGATACTTGGAATTATAGCCTTATTTACCATAACTAAGGAGAATAAAGGCCGTGCAATCCACGACATGGCGAGTAGAAGCATAGTACTCTTTAGCCAAGAAAAGTATGAAGAAACTAGCGAGCTGGAGGATTCACCACTGCTCTAATACTGAATACGTGCGAGTATTGCAGTGTATTGTCATTAGCCAAATCACTAAGAGCATAGTCCAGCGTAATCTGCTTTAGCTTTAGTCCTAGGCCTATGTTAGGCTGTAGGGTCCATTGCTGTTCGTAGTTCAAATCTTTGATTTGCTGTATATTACCTATTCCTCCACGCAAGTAGATTATATCTTTATATCCAGCTTCTATACCTAGATGTGGATCCCCACTTATAAAGTTTGTTTTGAGTAGGGTATTTCTTTTACCATCTGTATTGACATCAAGATTAACCTCTGCTAGCAAAGTGAAATCTTCTGAGATATCTACTTTTTTGGCAGCTCCTAGTATAAACTTAGGCAAGGTAAGCTCTAGTGAATTCTTTGGCACTTCATTACCCGTCTGTCTAAAAACTTGCACCTCTGCATCTGTAAAACTGTATTTCCATGCATTAAATGTAGTGGTAATATCTCTCGCCATAAAAGCGAACATCCATTTATTTTCAGTCTCATACTTAGCACTTGCATCTACACCAAAACCCCACGCTGTGGCAAATTCTCCAGCTTTTCGGTGCACTATCTTAGCACTTCCCCCAAAACTTAATCCCTCTACCAATGCTTGCTGAGCATAACTCACAAAGAAACCATAATCCACAGCACTAAACTCAGTTACCCTATCATAGTTTATCTGTCCATTATTTATTAAATCTAAAGTATTTGGTATTCCGTCTACGCCAAAACGTACCATTGAAAAAGCCAATGCTCCATTATTTTTTACCTTAGTACTTATTCCTAAATAATCATAGTTTGCTATTCCATTATACAGATTAGAATGCATAAAAGAAATCTGAAGTTTATCTTCTTGTTTTACTAGTCCTGCAGGATTCCAATATCCCGATGTTACATCCTCCGTAGAGGCTACAACAGAATTGGACATCCCAAAGGCTCTTGCTCCTACTCCTATGGACAAAAACTCATTACTATACTTTGGTGTAGACTGTGCTAAACTCCCCATATTTACGCTCAAAAGAGCCACTAGTAAAAGGCTTATGTTTTTAATAGAAGGAGGATTCATTGGTAAATATTATAAAAGTTGGATTTCTAAAGCATCAATAGAACGTTCTAATTCCGGTTGTATTGCCTCACAAATGTCAATAAGCAGCTGACGCTGATCTTCATTGAGCTCTATCATATCTAACTTACGGCATACACCTTCTACGGCAGCCACTACATTTTCTAAACTAGTATATGTTTCGAGGAATCTTGCTTTCATAAACCTACGGTGCTGTCCTTTCCATAGTTCATCATCTTGCAAACCTGCATATCGCATAAATTTGAGAATCCAATCTTGTCCTACACTATCTATCATATTGTAGAAATCATCCGCTAATGTTGGATTTTTATCTAGCAATATTTTATCTAAAAGTACTTCTACCATTATATGAGTTATGAAGTAGTCTCTATTTATATCCTTATCTCCACTCTCGCGTATCATGTCTGTAGCCCTGTTGGTTACATCTACAAACACCATCCAGTTATGAAATTTACGGTCACTAGCAAAGTGCTTATTAGTCCCATCGTTCATGCTAGATATCTCCTTAGTAGTAAAGGTTATATTCTTATACGGGTTTATTCTAAGCTTAGGGATATAGTGTCGTGCCAAGTCTGGTAGAATCAATCCAATATTATAATACTTGTTCTCTTCGTCTCGGTCGAAATAGTAATGGCTTAAATAATTCACTAGTGCAAAGAAAATGAAATGTAGCCAATAAATATGCAGTCTAGTTACGCTAAAACTATATTTTTATTAAAAACAAGACACTTAGTTATATGAAAATGCAATATAACTATAGCAAAAGCCAATTCTAAATGGACTAGATTGCAGCTATCTTTGAACTATGAATAGTATAGGGCTACCACAAAAAGAAACAACGGAAATAGTAACGAAACTAAATACGCTACTTGCCACGTACTCAGTGCTGTATATGAATACAAGGGGTTTTCATTGGAATATAAAAGGGAAAGAGTTCTTTGAACTTCACATCAAATTCGAAGAAATATACAATGCTCTGGTATTGCAAATAGATGAAATAGCTGAGCGAATCCTTACCCTAGAAGGCACACCAATACACTCTAACTCAGGCAACGTAAAAAATTCACTTATTGCAGAAAAAACAAACATAACAGACGGAAATGCTGCATTAGGATACATTTTGGACGGTTACAAAACCATTATTATGCTACAACGAGAGATTTCGAATATGGCTGGAGATATAACCGACGAAGGAACCGCATCACAAATGAGTGACTATATCACTCTACAAGAAAAAGAGGCTTGGATGTATCGTTCATACCTCGCTTAATATTTTACTTTCGCAATATTGAAACCTGCTAATAAAACGTCAGACAAACTTGGCACTGAGAGCATAGGGACATTGCTTCTAAAGCAGTCGCTCCCCGCGGCCATGGGATTCTTGGTTATGTCTCTTTACCAGATGGTAGACATCTGGTTTGTAAGCAGGTATGCCGAAGGTGAGATAGCCATTGCGGCTATTACAGTAGTGTTACCTATTACTTTTCTTATTTCTTCTTTTGGTATGGCCGTAGGTGTAGGTGGAGCCTCTGTATTAGCTCGTGCTTTAGGCGACAACAACCCAGATAAGGCTCAAAAAACTTTTGGCAATCAAATAACCCTTACGTTGGTTTTTGTTGGCTTTTTCGTGCTCATAGGTTATTTATTTCAAGATCAATTGCTCAGACTCTTTGGAGCCAACGAGCAAATTCTACCTTACGCTAAAAGATACTTCAACATTCTTCTTCTTGGGCTGCCCTTTTTGGGCTGGGCTATGATGAGTAATAATGTGATACGTGCAGAAGGGAAACCTATGGTAGCTATGCTTACTATGATTATTCCTGCGGTGTCAAATATTCTTATAGACTATATACTTATTTATCATTTTGATATGGGAATAAGCGGGGCGGCCTGGGCTACTACAGCTGGCTATATACTAAGTGGAGGGTTTACACTTTGGTTTTTTACTTCTGGTCAGAGCGAGCTAAAACTAACCAAAAGCAACTTACGAATTGATTCTCATATCACAGCAGAGATTGCTTCCATTGGCTCTATTACGCTACTTAGACAAAGCATGTTTAGTATCATGGCAATAGTTCTTAACTGGCAACTCGGCAAGTGGGGTGCTATAGAATATAAATCTACATTAGGAGAAAGTGGCAGCTCGCATGCCATAGCCATCTATGGTCTTATCCGCGGATTCACCCTTTTTATAGCCTTTCCTATTATTGGCATCATGCAAGGTTTAATGCCGATAATTAGTTTCAACTATGGAGCTGGAAATTGGTCAAGAGTAAAAGAGACTATTACATTAGGACTAAAATGGACCTTTAGTATCTCCATAGTGATGTTCTCTATTTTATTCTTTTTCCCTGACTTTCTCATAGGGATTTTTACCAAAGACATTGACTTGCTGGCTCATACGCCTAGAGTTTTAAAATGGATCTTCATTTCACTTCCTTTAATAGGAGTTGGATTTATAGGCGGTGCATACTTTCAAGCCATTGGTAAACCTATCCCAGCACTCGTCCTTACCCTTGCACGTCAAGGACTTTTTATGATACCGCTAATGCTCATCATGTCTAATTTCTTAGGCTTAGATGGCGTTTGGTTTTCTATGCCTGTAGGCGAAATATTAGCTGGTGTTTGGGCTGCAGTTTGGTTGTATATGGAGGTGAATAGATTGACAAAAAAAAAGCTCGCTGAATAAGCGAGCTTTTGAGTGACTGTAACAATTCTAGTCTAACCCTATTTTAATTAACCAGCGTTATAATAAAACCGTTCGTGTATAATCTGGCCTGCCTCCCACTGCTGAACTGCCACTTGCTCCATCTGAACACGATCCCCACCTTTGAAGGTAATATCCATCAATACCTCGATAAATACTTTACTCTTCTCCAAATCTTCAGAGATTGCTTTAATCTCAAGATTGTGGAATGCTTCTACACTATTGATGAACTGCACCTCATACTCACGACATGCTTTTTTCCCTTCCCGCTTTCCAGCAGGCTCCTCCATTATTACGCTCTCCGCGTAATTACTATCAAATGCTTCTAGAAGCTGTCCCTGCCCTATTTGGGCATACATTCTCTCTGTTTTTTCTAAATTACTCATCTTAATTACTTTATAGCTAATATTAAAATTCTAGATCAATATTTAAATCAAATTCATCGTAGATCATTTTGTCCTGCAAATCTTCAAAATAGCTTCCTGATCCATACTTTATTCCAAAGTCGGTTCTATCCACTTTTAAATTGGCAGAGGCTTTATTTCCATAAATTGAAACTTGAAAATCTATTGATTTTGAAATTCCTTTAATCTTTAAGTCGCCTTTTACTTGATATGAGTTCTTTCCTGTACTCTTTACATTGGTAATATTCAATGCTGAAGTTCCATGTTTTTCCACTCCGAAGAAATCATCTGATTTGAGATGTCCCTCTAAATTATTTTTGTAATCCCCTTCAAGATCGGTACACGCTAATGTGGTCATATCAATAATGAAACTACCTCCACTAAGTTTATTCCCATCAAAAGTTAGGGTACCTGATTTCAAACCTACACTACCAGAATGAGATCCTGTTACTTTGTACGCCTTCCATACTACTTGACTTTTTGTTATTTCCTTATTCCCAGCTTGTAGGTCCAGGCTTTTTGATTGAAAACTTTGTAGCACCAGAGCGGCAACTATTACGATACTAGATAACACTAATTTTTTCATTTTATTTATTGTTTTTTATAAATGCTTATTCGCATTTTGTTCGTCACAAAGGTCTAATGACGTCGCTAAACAAAAAATAAGCTAGGTTACAAAATAGGGTTAATCTATGTTAACTTCTACTCTCTTGCTATCTGGCCCTTTATTTTACTCAAAAATTCTTTTGTAACCCCTAAGTATGATGCTATCATATATTGAGGAATGCGTTGCTCCAACTCGGGATAGTTTTCTCTGAATATTTCAAAACGTTCTCTAGCGGTCTTGCTAAAAGTGTTGACTACTCTTCGTTGTGCAGAAACGAGAGCATTTTGAGTGATTATTCTAAAAACTCTTTCTAGTTTAGGAATCGTCTCATATAGTTCTTCCATAAGAACTGAGTCAAACTGAATCAAGGAAGTAGGTTCTATGCATTCAACATTATAATCTGCAGGTTTTTGGGTAATAAAACTCCCCATGTCTGATGACCACCAATTTTCTATCGAAAAAGAAACCGTATGCTCATTGCCGTCATCGTCTATGTGGTAACACCTTACGCACCCCGAAACTATGAAGCAGATATATCGACAGACGTCACCTTGCTGGACAACAAATTGATTTTTCAGGTATTTCCTCTCCTTAATTTTAGATAGAATGATAGACTCTTCATTTTCATTCAAGTCAATATGCTTTTTTACATATCCTAAAAAAATATCTTTACTCATTGACGTCTTACATTACTAACCCTAAGCAATCAACTCTAGAATCAAAAAAGTAAATTCTCTACACATTAAAAGCATCTGCTATGATCGCTTCTTGCTCTTTCTTGTGTACTGCTGCATATCCAGTAGCTGGACTTGCACTACTTTTTCTAGTGATTTCTTTGAAACCTCTAGCCCAATCGTAGCGTAAGATATGCATCCATGCTCCCATATTTTTAGGCTCTTCCTGTACCCAGCAAAATTGTGCCTTTGGATATTTCTTAAAGAGTGCTTCCATCTGAGTCTCTGGCATAGGATAGATCTGCTCTAAACGCACTACAGCAACATCCTTACGTTTATCTTCTTGTTGCTTAGCTAGTAAATCATAGTAGATTTTACCAGTACATATATTTACTCGTTTTACTTTTTTAGCATCTACGTAGGTATCGTCTATCAGCTCCTGAAAGCCTCCTTCGGTAAACTCCTCCGTCTTACTTACTGCCAGTGGATGACGTAGCAGACTCTTCGGGCTCATAATAACCAGTGGTTTGCGGAAGTCCCTTTTTAATTGTCTACGAAACGCGTGAAATAAATTAGCCGGTGTAGTGAGATTCATCACTTGCATGTTAGCCGCTGCACAAAGCTGTAAGTATCGCTCTAATCTGGCACTACTGTGCTCGGGACCTTGACCTTCATACCCGTGTGGCAATAGCATTACTAAGCCACTGTATCTTCCCCACTTGGTTTCTCCACTCGCTATGAATTGGTCTATCATTACCTGACATCCATTAGAGAAGTCACCAAACTGTGCCTCCCAAATCGTTAAGCCATTTGGACTAGTCATAGAGTAGCCATACTCAAAACCGAGTACTGCATACTCAGAGAGTAGCGAGTTATATATATCAAATTTCTCTTGCTCGTCGCTAATATTATTTAATGGAACATACTCCCCCTTACCGTCTTCCATATTCACTACAGAGTGACGATGAGAGAATGTACCACGCTCTACATCTTGGCCACTCATACGCACAGGGTGCCCTTCTTCTAGCAAAGTACCGTATGCCATAAGCTCACCCATAGCCCAGTCATACGTGTCTTCAACTATCATCTGCTTCCTATCATTGTATAGCTTAGTAACTTTTTTGATAGGGGTATGGTTTTCGGGCAGATTAGTAATGGCCTTAGCTACTGCATCAAATTCTTTCTTAGAAACGGCAGTTTTACTCGCTATTTCAAAATCTGCTTTAGTGCCACTTTTCAGTTCACTCCACGTATTCTTTGGTAGATTATTATTCTTAGGCTTTTTGTCTGCACGCACATCTTCTAGATCTTGCTGCAGCATGGCCTTAAACTCCTTTTCCATTTGCTTCGCAAGGTTAGCCTCAATGTTACCTTGCTCGCTTAGTTTCTTAGCATATATCTCACGTGGATTAGGATGTTTGGCTATCGCTTTGTAAAGCACCGGTTGAGTAAACTTAGGTTCATCACCCTCATTATGCCCATATTTTCTATACCCCAATATATCTATAAATACGTCAGACTTAAATGTCTGTCTATATTCTGAAGCTAATTTAATCGTATATATAACTGCCTCTACATCATCACCATTGACATGAAACACAGGACTCTTCGTAGTCTTAGCTACATCCGTACAATAGATCGAAGTACGAGCATCTGTATAGTTCGTCGTAAATCCTATCTGATTATTGGTAACAATGTGAAGTATTCCTCCTACATTATAACCTTCCAACCCTGCCATTTGAACCACTTCATAGACGATTCCTTGTCCCGCTACAGCTGCGTCACCGTGTATGAGTATAGGAGTAATTTTACTTAAATCGTTACCGTACTGCTGATCTAGTTTTGCTCTCGCTATCCCTTGCACCACCGGATCTACTGCTTCTAAGTGACTCGGATTAGGAGCTAAATTTAGTTTTATTTCTTTACCAAGACTAGTTTTTACCTTACTAGTGTAGCCCAGATGGTATTTTACATCTCCTTCGAAAACGGACTCTTCATATGCCTTTCCTTCGAACTCATTAAAAATTTCAGCATAGCTTTTTTGCATAATATTAGCAAGCACATTGAGTCTACCTCGGTGTGCCATACCTATCACAAATTCCTGTACACCATGGCTAGCTCCTAACTCTATGGCAGAGTCTAATGCTGGAATCAGGGTTTCTAAGCCTTCAAGTGAAAACCGTTTTTGGCCTACATACTTGGTATGCAGAAAATTCTCAAAAGCCACTGCTTGGTTTAGTTTCGCTAGCGTTAGTTTCTTTTGCTCCAACGTGAAGTCTGGCGTATTCTTACGCTTTTCCATTCTACTCTGTAACCACTCTATACGCTTAGGATCAGTCATATACATGTACTCTACTCCTACATGTCCGCAGTAAGTAGCTTCGCAATGAACTATTATATCTTTTAGCTTAGCAGGACCTATTCCAATAGCCACACCGGCATTAAATTTTTTATCTAAATCTCCTTTTGATAGTCCAAAGTTCTCAATAGATAAATCTGGAGTGTAGGTTCTACGCTCACGTACCGGATTAGTTTTTGTAAATAAATGACCCCTAGTGCGATATCCATTATTTATAAGATTAAGGACATTTATCTCCTTGATCATATCTTCTGACGCAGCAGCTCCACCATCAGCACTCAGACCATGGTCTCCGTATGCAAGGTCAAATCCTTCAAAAAACCGCTGCCAGCTTTCGTCTACTGAGGATTTATCTTCTTTGTACTGTTGGTATAAATGCTCGGTAGCATCTACATCTGCGTTGCTTAGATAAGAATGGTTTAACATGGTTTATATGTTAACGCAAAAATAGAAAACGGGTTTAGAAACAAGGATAGTTTTTTCAGAAATCTAAGACCATTTTAGACCAAGATATCTACATTTTTATCTGAACTTAAAGGTAAAAGTACTCGCGTAACCTATTTTTGATTGAATCAATTAAAAATCAAAATGGAAGAAACACAATTATTACCGAAGGTAAGGAGCACATTTATTACTGTTTTATGCATCCTAACATTCGTAGGAAGTGGATATGGAATATTTAGCGGAATACTCAACATTGCTACATCAAGCTCTTTAGAACAAACTGGCGAAATAGTTTCGGAATCAATGGATGAAGCCCTAGACCAAATAGAAGATGAAGATAATCTATCCGAAAATCAAAAACAGCTTTTCGAATCTTTTTTTAATTCTATATCTGAAAGTTTAACTCCTGAAAAAATTAGAAATTCTGCCATTGTCAACATTCTTTCTTGCCTTATAACAATAGGCGGAGCTTTTATGATGTGGAATCTTAATAAAAAAGGATTTTATATTTACATAGTAGGAATAGCTATAGCTATACTCGGAATGATCTTTGTATTTGGGGGAATAATGGGTGCCATCACTGCAGCAAGTAGTGGGTTTTGGGGAGTCGTTATGATTATTCTTTACGGAGTAAATCTCAAAGACATGAATTAAAGATTAATTCTAAAACAATAAAAAAGGTGTGCGGTTATATTCGCACACCTTTTTTATTGCTACTGTAGCAAAACACAAATAAATGAACAGTAGAGAATTCGTACAACTCTTTAATGAATATCCAATCTTTCAAGAATTGGAGCAGGAAATTAGTGCCGGAAAATCCCGTTTTGGAGTTCAAAACTGCATAGGTTCTGCTAAGTCACTTTTATTTGCACACTTACAGAAACACACAGAAAGAAGTGTACTTGTAGTCTGCAACAATCAAGAAGATGCAGAATATGTATATGCTGACCTGCAGCTTTTTACGGACCACAATTATGTATTTCTTTGGAAAGATTCTTTTCGTAGAAACTTTGATATGGCCGTGCCAGAAAGCACCAAAATACAAAGTAAAGCAAGCGTACTAGATGCCCTATCAGACCTAGACAAACCCAAGATAGTAGTCTCTTATCCTGAGGCTCTGCTAGAGAAGATAATAACACAAGACACTTTTCAGAAAACGAAACTTACCTTTAAAATAGGCGAGGAAGTTGACTTAGATTTCCTCATAGAACTACTCAATGAGTACAGTTTTTACCGAGAAGATTTCGTGTACGAACCTGGTCAGTTTTCTATACGTGGCGGCATCATAGATTTATTCAGTTATGCTAGCGAGCTACCTTTTAGACTAGAGTTGGATGGTCGTACTATCGAAAGTATCCGCGAGTTTGATCCTATAAGCCAACTGAGTACTAAGAAACTTGTGCGTGCCACAATAGTTCCTAATGTGCAGGAGAGCATGAAGGAAGAAGGGCATACAGACATATTTAGTTACCTAGGCAAAAAACCTATAGTGTGTACCTATGATTTACCTTATGCCATAGCCAAAATGGAAAAAGGTTGGGAAAAGGCAACTGAAAAAGCAACTGCAGAGCATAGTCCAGAGCAGCTTTATTTTGATGCAGAAGAGATAGCAAATCAACTGAATAAGAAACCAGTCATAGAGTTTAGCAGCCAAACCTTCTTTAGGCCGTCAGTAAAGCTAAGGTTTAACCAAGTACCACAACCTCCTGTAAATAAGAATTTTAATCTGCTTATTGATACGTTAAAATCTCTAGATCAGAAAAAATATACCACCTTAGTATTCTCAGAAAGTGCAAAGCAGATAGAGCGTCTGGAGAGCATCTTTGACGATCTACAGTCTGGATATACCATACAGCCTGTGTACAAAAGTCTCAGTGAAGGATTCGTAGATCACGACCTTAAAATAGCGGCATACACTGAGCATCAAATATTCAATAGATTCTATCTAGCCAAGTCTGGAAGTAAAAAATCTACATCGGGACAGATATCGCTTAAAGAATTACAAGACCTTAATCCTGGAGATTTTGTAGTACATATAGACCATGGAGTAGGCCAATTCAAAGGACTACAACGCATAGAAATGGGCGGCAAACTACAAGATGCCGTTCGGATAGAATACAAAAACGGAGATTTACTTTATGTCAACATTGGAGCACTCTATAAAATAAGCAAGTACAAAGGTAAGGATGGTACAGAGCCTAAAATTAACAAACTAGGTAGCGATGCTTGGTCCAACCTTAAGCGAAAAACCAAAGCTCAAGTAAAAGACATAGCTAAAGACTTAATAGCTTTATACGCGAAAAGGAAAGCGGAGAAGGGATTCCAGTTTAGCCCAGACACGTATCTACAAACTGAGCTGGAAGCTAGCTTTCTATACGAAGACACCCCAGACCAAGCAAAGGCCACAGAAGATTTTAAGGTAGACATGGAGAGCGAGAGTCCTATGGACCGGCTGATCTGTGGAGATGTAGGTTTTGGTAAGACAGAGATAGCTATACGGGCTGCTTTCAAAGCCGTGGCAGATAGTAAACAAGTTGCTATACTCGTACCTACTACTATCCTGGCACAGCAACATTTTCATACCTTCCGAGACCGACTACGAGACTTCCCGTGCACAGTAGACTATGTCAATAGATTTAGAACAGCCAAGCAACAAACCGAAACACTAAAAAGACTAGAAAGCGGTAAGCTAGACATACTAATAGGCACACACAAGCTACTGAGCAAAAAGACTAAGTTTCATAATCTAGGACTCCTCATTATAGATGAGGAACAAAAATTTGGGGTGAGTGCCAAGGAACGACTCAAGGAATTTAGAGCTAATGTAGACACCCTTACTCTTACGGCCACACCAATACCACGCACACTACACTTTAGCTTAATGGGAGCTCGTGACTTGAGTATCATGATGACCCCACCGCCCAATCGTAGACCAGTACAAACCGAGGTGCAAGTATGGAATAATGATTTGATACAAGAGGCCATTGGAGCAGAGATAGCTAGAGGTGGGCAGTCTTTCGTAATCCATAATAGAGTAAAAGACATACAAGAAATAGCACAGCGAGTTCGTGACCTGGTGCCCGGAGCTAGAGTAGCTGTAGGTCACGGACAAATGAAAGGCGATGATCTGGAGCAAGTGATGGTGCAGTTTATAGAAGGAGAGTTTGATGTGCTCATAGCCACTACTATTATAGAAAGTGGTCTAGACATACCAAATGCGAATACCATTATCATTAACAATGCTCATATGTTTGGCCTAAGTGACTTGCACCAGATGCGTGGACGAGTAGGACGAAGTAATATAAAAGCATACTGCTACTTGCTGGCTCCGCCTGTGCACACACTACCAGAGGATGGCAGACGTAGACTGCAAGCTATAGAAGAATACTCCGATCTGGGCAGCGGATTTAACGTGGCTATGCGTGATATGGATATCCGTGGAGCAGGAAATCTTTTAGGAGCTGAGCAGAGCGGATTTATTTCAGAGATAGGATTTCACATGTATCATAAGATACTAGACGAGGCATTGCAGGAACTTAGAGATGGTGAGTTTAGAGATTTGCTAGACGACGGGACTGCACATAATTCTAAAAAACTAAGTGTAGAAGCTACCGTAGAGCCAGATTTTGAGGCACGTATACCAGAGACTTATGTAAGTAATGTAGCTGAGCGATTAAATCTATACTCTGCATTATCAGCGATTAATGACGAAGAAATACTCGAGAGTTTTACGCTAGAGTTAGTAGACCGTTTTGGGGATATGCCTAAAGCAGTACGAAACCTAGTATGGAGCGTGAAGCTAAAGATAGCAGCACAAAACTTGTACGCTGAAAAAGTGAAGACAAGAGATAAAGAAATCTTCTTATACTTTAATAACAATCTGGGGGAAGAGTTTTATCAGGCTCCCACATTTGGCACTATTATGAGTTCTGTAAACCAAGAACCAGAGCATTTTAGCTTTAAACAAGGGAAAAATCACCTCATACTCTCAGTAAAAGGGTTTAATGATTTCAGAAGTACTCTGGAGAAAATTAAAGAACTGGGCAGTGTGATTACACACGCATCCCCTAAGTAGCATCTGCTACCTAATCTTACACAAACCCCTTGCTATCATTACCTATACAAGCTTTTATTGAGCTGTAAAATGCAACTATTTACCGACCATAATCATGCCATTACTCTCCATTGCAAGACATTCTCAATAAAAATATATTCCCATATATGGAATATTATGTGTCATTTTAAGACTTTTTACATTTAAAATTAGGTAAGATGGAACTGATTGACGTATCATTGAACTAATGAAATTGAAAGGTATATAACTACTAAGTATAATTTCATAAATACTAAAGGGAGTGGGGGCTCCCATAGTTTCTGAAGAAGCATCGCTTACTTTAGAAACTTATTACCAGTTATGATTATTTCTGGTAATAATTTAGTTAAATTGAGAAAAAAGGAACCTGGTGTGAGCTAGGTTTCTTTATTTAAAACCCCTTCAACAACTCACCAAACTCCCATACATCCATAAACGAATTGTACAAAGGCACTGGAGCAAGACGTATCACATTAGGCTCACGCCAATCTGCTATAACATCATGCTCCGTTAGATAGTCAAAAAGTGCTTTCCCATTTCCATTAGCCAGCATACTCAACTGACAACCACGTTCCTCTGGAGTAATTATCGTAAACTCAAGTTTATCATTGCCCGTCTGTGCATCCATTACCACCTGCTCTAAAAAGGCATTCAACTTTTTCCCTTTGGCTACTAAAGCATCCATTCCCACTTCATCAAACATGTCTAGCGAAGCTTTATGTGCTGCCATAGCTAGTACAGGGGCATTGCTGAGTTGCCATCCTGCAGCACCAGGTTCTGGGATGAAGCCTTTTTTCATCTGAAAACGCTCACTCTCCTTATGTCCCCACCAACCTGCCAATCGTGGTGTTTCCAAATTTTCTCCATGTTTATTATGTACAAAAATGCCACTGACACCCCCAGGGCTACTATTCATATACTTGTAAGTGCACCAGGCTGCAAAATCCACATTCCAGTCGTGCAGCTCCATTTTAATATTACCCGCTGCGTGTGCACAGTCGAAACCGGCATAAGCTCCTACGGCATGTGCCGCTTCGGTTAGTGCCTTTATATTAAAAGCTTGACCAGTATAATATTGAACTCCACTGAAGAATACTAAAGCACACTCTTCTCCTACCTCATTAATCTTAGCTACTATATCCTCTGTACGCAGTGCATGCTCACCTTCTCTTGGATTTATTTCTATTACGGCATCTGAATACTCATATCCGTGATGCTTCACCTGGCTCTCTATCACATACATATCACTAGGAAAAGCTCCTCCTTCCATAATGATCTTATAGCGAGATTTTGTAGGTCTATAAAAACTAGCAAGTAGCAAATGAAGATTAACGGTGAGGTTATTCATTACCACCACCTCTTCTGGCTTAGCACCTACTATTTTAGCTTCTTGATCAAAAAAATGATGGTAACTAAACCACGGATTTTTTCCATGAAAATGACCTTCTACTCCCAGCATTTGCCAATCATCCAACTCCTGCTGTATATAATCCTTTACAGACTTAGGCTGAAGACCTAGAGAATTGCCTGTGAAATAGAGTTGCTCCGCACGAGTCTTGCCCGGAGGCATAAAAAACTGGCTACGGTACTTAGCTAATGAATCTTCCGAATCTAATTGTTTGGCGAAATCTTGGCTTGTGGTCATTTGCATACTGCAAATAAAACTAGAAATAGAAACAACTAGGTGCTTCTCTTAAAGACTATTAATAAGCAAAAATAAATAAGATCAGTCCAATGAAGGCTCCTAGGAGCACAAAAGCCCCTACAAGCACTGATAGAGCCATTATGTACCTTTCTTTAACGCCTGGATTCTTGTATTTGAAATAGATGCGTATGGCAATAATTGCAAAAACAAGAGACAATATAAATCCTAATCCAAAAGTAAATGGCGAAGTAAGAAGTAGTATTAACGCAGCTATAGACAGACCATTAGCTCTTTCATATTTCTGGATTATTTCTTCCCGGTCTAAATCTACTATTGATACAGAATCATGCACCACAGAGTCCGATTTTATCCTAAGATATGCTCTACCTGGCACACTTTATCTAATGGCTTGACGCACTTCTCTCACCTTCAAAGGTTTTATTCTATGCCGAATGAAAGGCTTAGGCAAAACTTCTCCCTGCATGGTCACCTCTACATTATTACTTGCAATTCCTAGATCCATTTTTAATGTGAAACTTTGCTTTGCTACAGCATCCTCCGTGTGTTTGCTTTTCTTTACTCTCACCGTTCTGTGTGCATACTGCGAGCAACTAGCTAGCACTGCTATTGCCGATAAAAGAAGAAATATTTTAGTGCTTTTCATTTTATAATATTCTATTAAAACAAACGTAAGTATCTGCCACTTTGATAGCCTAAGCCATTTGGGTCTATATATTGATAGCGGCAGTTATACCTAGACTCGTTACAATCATTGACCACACCATACAGCTCATTTTTACGTACTATTATTGTTTCCAAATTTACGATATTCGGTGGCAAGTCATATACCAGCGGCAATTTTAAGACTCCTCTGGTATCATACACACCCCAAGTCCCTGATGAGCTTTGCACCACTATTAATCCGTGCTTTGGCAAGCGTACTTCTTGAAACACAAGCGGAACAACAAATTGCATTTTTTTATTCAATATACTTTTGGAAAAGCTATCGCCTACTATGGCAAAACCATTTGAAAAATTATTAGCCTCTGCGAAAACATACGGAGTAAGCTCCGAGCCTGCTACATCTATGTAAGCATACAAATCTCCTTGTGACACGTATGCCTTGTTTTCTGAGAGTTCACTTACTTCTGTATACACATAGTCAGAAATAGTGACACTATCTATTACTATCGCTTTTCTTCGATTGTTGGGATGATCTTTTACCTCCCACCTTTGTGCAAAGGCAAAAGTGACAACTACTGAAAACAGTATAAGGATCCCTATTCTCATAGCTTAACAAGTTTTAACTCATCACCCACAAACCAATGTCCATTGAGCAAAATGGCTAAATATTTAAGCTCATACTCTTTCCCGTTTTTCGTGCAAAGGACGGTGACATAGCAATACTTGTTCTCCTGCTCATCTCGCCCATAGTCATATATGGTTTTTTCCTTTTCTAGCCTTTTAATATTGAGCCTAGATTTATCTGAGTATTTTAGAATCTTCTTATAGTCCTTTTGCAAATTACGAAGCAACATTTGCTGTCTATACACCACTTGCTCCTCTCTATACTCAATAGCCATAGTATCGAAAGTAGATTTAAGATATTTCATTCTAGGAACGAATTTTTTCATTTCTGTTAAATCCTCTCTTAGCAGCATTATATAAAAAGAGTCACACATAATCGGCAGCGAATCGTACAGTACCTCCATATTCATGCTATCCTTTTTAGGATCTTTGAGCGTATACAGTTGTGCCTGCAACGCACAAACACCCAATGTAAATATGAAACAGATAAAGTACCTCACGTAGTTAGAATAACAAATCTAGAGCCAAAGACTACACAAATCACATTTTACCCGTAATTTTTTTTAGTATAATAAACCAAAATATCACCTAATCATTCACAGATTACTCATTAAAATTACGCGACTCTACATTCACGATTCTGCAATTCTTAACTACATTTGTGCTATGCACATTTGTTACAAGTCGATTACTGTTTTTTTGATAA
>Ga0307993_1000045_pt1 | contig 36946 bp, 32 predicted proteins | sample EllFjometagen260_FD_203163 | JGI IMG/M metagenome (GOLD analysis project Ga0307993, IMG submission 203163) | Marine microbial communities from Ellis Fjord, Antarctic Ocean - #260 | ecosystem: Environmental > Aquatic > Marine > Unclassified | place: Southern Ocean | collected 2014-11-02 | reverse complement strand
AATCAATTGTTGCGAAATCAGCCAATCCTTCTTCGTAAATCCGTAAAGATTCTCCGTAAAAGGGTCTTGCAACACGATTTACTATAAATCCTGGAGTGTCTTTGGCAACTGCAACGACTTTCTTCCAATCAGAAATAATTTGAGTTGCTTGGTCTAAAACCTCTTTTGATGTTTGAATTGCAGGAATCACTTCAACCAATTTCATTAATGGTGCTGGATTGAAAAAATGAATTCCAATACAACGTTCTGGTTTTTGTAATGACGCTGCAATTGATGCAATTGATAGACTTGAAGTGTTTGAGGCGATAATACAATCGTCAGAAACATAACTTTCTAATTCTGAAAACACTTTTTTCTTTATGTCTAAATTCTCAATAATCGCTTCAATCGTTAAGTTTGAATCGGCTAAATCCTTTAAATTATTTACGTAAGAGATATTATCTTGAATTCTGTTTTTTTCATCAGAATCAATACGCCCTTTTTCAATTAACCTTGACAATACTTTATCCAATGCAACTTTAGATTTGTCTAATGCTGTTTGATTGGTATCGTATAATTTCACTTTACAACCAGAAGTTGCAGCGACTTGTGCGATGCCACTTCCCATTGTTCCAGAACCAATTATTCCTACGTTCATTTAGTTTCCTTTAAAATTAGGTTTTCTTTTTTCTATAAATGCAGCAACACCTTCTGCATAGTCATTTGTTTGCGCTGCTTCAATTTGTAACTTAGATTCCAATGCAAGTTGGTCTTCCAAAGTATTGGTCATCGATTTATTATATAATTCTTTAATCATTCCTAATGCCTTCGTTGGCATGTTGGCCATTTTTAGCGCCAATTTATTTACTTCTTCTTCAAAGTTTTCAAGTGGAATCATCTTATAAATCATTCCTAATCGTTCTGCTTCTTCAGCAGGAACTTTATCACCAAGCATTGCTAATGCTAATGCTTTTTGGAATCCAATGAGTCGAGGTAAAAAGAAAGTTCCAGCACTGTCAGGCACTAAACCTATGAGACTAAAAGCCTGAATAAAACTTACTTTTTCGTGCGCAACAACTACATCACAAGCTAGAGCAATATTGGCTCCTGCACCAGCAGCGACACCATTTATTGCACCAATAATTGGTTTTTTTATAGAACGAATTCTCGTAATTATGGGATTGTAATGCTCTTCTAGTATTTTTTTAAATCCAGGATTTAAGTCTGGATCAGTAACTTCTTTTAAATCTTGACCTGCACAAAATGCTTTGCCATTTCCAGTAAGAACAATCGCTCGTACTTCATCATTTTTCTCACAAGCATCTAAAGTGTCTTGAAGTAAAAATGCCATTTCACGATTGAAGCTGTTAAATACTTCAGGTCTGTTTAGCGTGATATACGCTATTTTATTTTCAATTTTTAATAGAATTGAATTACTCATACCTTATTTTATATTTTGTCTATTTAAGACATTTAAAATAGTCAAATGGTTCTTGACAATCATCGCACTGAAACTGTGCTTTACATGCTGTCGATCCAAATTGACTGACTAATCTTGTATTGGTTGAATTACAATTAGTACATTTTACTAACCTTTTTCCATCAAGCAATACACTTTTATCTGCTTCAGCATCTAATGGTGCTGCTATTCCATAATCTTCTAGCGCTTTTCTTCCTTTTGGTGTAATCCAATCAGTTGTCCAAGCAGGAGCGAGGATTAATTCTATTTCTGAATTGTATCCTTTTTCTTTTAATGCTTTTTTTATATCTTCACCAATAACATCCATTGCAGGACATCCACTATATGTTGGTGTAATTTGAACTTTTACAATATTATTTTCAATAACTGCTGTACGTACAACTCCCATTTCCATAATAGATAATACAGGAATTTCAGGATCAGAAACCTGCTCTAGAATTGGAAATAGTTTTTGATCGATATGTTGTTCAGTTTTAATCATTTTTTGACATTTCTGCTATCGCAGCAATATTACCATTCCATATTTGGATACGTACGTTGCATGTATTGTAAATCACTTAATAAATAGCCTAAATGTTCTGTATGAATTCCTTCTTTCCCTCCTTTTTGGAACCATTTTGATTTAGGAACTTTTAAAGTTGACTCAGTTAAAATTTTTGAAACTGTAGCGTAATATTCTGCTTTTAATACTGTAACATCAACACCAATTCCTTCTGAAACAATTATTTTATCTGCTTCAGTTTGATGAAATAATTCATCAGTATATGTCCATAAACTATCAATTGCATCTTGCATTTTTTGATGGCTTTCTACTGTTCCGTCACCTAAACGTTTTACCCAATCTGAAGAAAAACGTTGATGATAACTAACTTCTTTAATAGATTTTGTTGCAATTGCAGAAAGTGTTAAGTCATGGCTTTTTTGTAATTCTTTTAAAAACAAGAAATGATAGACATCGAATAAAAATTGACGACCAATAGTATATGCAAAATCAGTATTTGGTTGTTCTACTAAAAGAACATTTACATACTCTCTTTCTTTTCGAAGCATTGCAATATCATCTTCTGACCTTCCATCTCCAATAATTTTAGCAGCATATTGATAATAACTACGCACTTGCCCGAATAAATCTAATGAAATATTTGTACAAGCGATATCCGTTTCTAAACTTGGTCCATGACCACATAATTCACCTAATCGTTGTCCAAGAATTAAGGAATTATCAGCAATCCCAAGAATGTATTTATAAAGATTTTCTTTCATTACATGTGTTTTACTTCGTCTGGCAAATCGTAAAATGTTGGGTGACGATAGATTTTGTCTTGCGCTGGTTCAAATAATTCACCATTATTTTCTGGATTTGACGCTGTAATATTTTTCGATTCTATAACCCAAATACTTATTCCTTCATTACGTCTTGTGTACACGTCACGTGCATTTTCTAAAGCCATTTCTGCATCTGCAGCATGTAGACTTCCAAAATGACGATGTTCTAATCCGTTTTTGCTTCTCACGAAGACTTCCCAAAGAGGCCAGTTTTTACTCATCTTATATGGCTTTATTTAAATTTTTATTTGCTTTCTTTTCTGCGTGTGCCATAGCAGCATCACGAACCCATTCACCACCTTCCCAAGCACCAACTCTTGCATTCATGCGTTCTTTATTACAAGGACCATGACCTTTTACTACTTGCCAGAATTCGTCCCAATTAATTTCTCCAAAATCGTAACTCCCACGTTCTTCGTTCCATTTTAAATCTGCATCAGGAATTGTCAATCCTATTAATTCTGCTTGTGGAACAGTTTGGTCAATAAATTGTTGTCTTAAATCATCATTTGATTTTCGTTTTAACTTCCATTTCATTGACTGTTCTGTATGAATAGATTCTGCATCTGTAGGTCCTAACATCATCAAACTTGGCCACCACCAACGATTCAATGCGTCTTGAGCCAATTCTTTTTGCTCAGGAGTTCCATTTGCCAATTTTATCATGATTTCATAACCTTGACGTTGATGAAAGCTCTCTTCTTTACATACGCGAACCATTGCACGAGCATAAGGCCCGTAAGAAGTGTTACATAGAGGAACTTGATTTATAATTGCTGCTCCATCTACTAACCAGCCAATCGCTCCCATATCAGCCCAAGTAACTGTTGGGTAATTAAAAATACTTGAATATTTTGCTTTTCCAGAATGAAGTTGCTCGTATAGCTCATTGCGAGTAACACCTAAAGTTTCACAAGCTGAATACAAATACAATCCATGACCTGCTTCATCTTGAACTTTGGCCAATAAAGCTACTTTACGCCTTAATGATGGTGCTCTTGTAATCCAATTTCCTTCAGGAAGCATTCCTACAATTTCAGAATGTGCGTGTTGCGACATCTGTCTGATATGTGTTTTACGATACTTTTCAGGCATCCAATCTTTAGGTTCAATTTTTTCATCACGCGCTATACGTGCTTCAAATTGATTTTCTAAATTTTTTATTTGCTCTTCACTCATAATGTTTTGAGTTTTAATTTTACACGTCGAAATCTACAACTACTTTTTCTGTAGTTGGCACTGCTTGACAACTTAATACTAACTTCTGTGATACTTCTTTTTCATCTAAAGCGTAGTTGACTTTCATCTCAACAGCACCTTCAATCACTCTACATTTACAAGTACTACAAACGCCACCTTTACAAGCAAAAGGTAAATCTGCACCTGCAGCCAAAGCACCGTCAAGAATATTGTCATACTCATCTTCCATGATAAAATGGAATTCTTTTCCTCCATCAATAATGGTAACATCCGTTCCTTCAACTTTCTTCTCTAATGCTTCTGCTATATGTTTATTGTCTTCCGGATTTCCAGAAAAGAATAATTCATAATGTATTTTATTTTTATCTAATCCAGCATTTTCTAAATGATCTCTAATTAAGAAAATCATGTCTTGAGGGCCACAGATAAAACAATGATCGGTATCTTCGATATCTATAAATGTTTTGGTTAAAACACTTAATTTTTCTGTGTCAAAACGTCCGTTTAAAAATGGAATATCTCGCTGCTCTTTAGTTAAAAAATAAAAAACTTGAAATCGTTGAAAGAATTCATTTTTTAACTGCTCAATTTCTTCTTTAAATATGATAGATTTTACGGTTCTGTTTAAATAGAACAGTTTGAATGTGCTATTAGGTTCAGAAAGCAAATGTGTTTTAATTATAGATAACATTGGTGTGATGCCACTTCCTGCTGCAAAAGCAATGTAATTTTTAGAAGAAGTTGGTTGCACATCAACATAAAAATTTCCTGATGGCTCCATCAGTTCTATCGTGTCTCCACTTTTTAATTTAGTGTTGGCATAGCTAGAGAAAACACCTCCTGGAATTTGTTTAATAGCGACTTTCCATTTCTTGTCAAGTGGACTTGAGCATAATGAATAAGAACGCCTTACATCTTCATCATTTATAATTTTACGAAGTGTGAGATGCTGACCTTGCTTGAAACTGAAATTTTCTTGTAATTTTTTTGGAATTTCAAATTCTACAACAACAGTATCTTTTGTTTCTTTATAGATGTCTGCAATATTTACTTTATGAAAATCTGCCATTTCTAAATTGCCGTTTTATCAAACTAACAACTGTTAGTTTAGATTACAAATCTACAAAATTATTTTTTAATGCCGTTAATAAGAATCCTACTTAAATCCAAAGCTAACTTATTAGGGTTTAATATATCCTTCTTGGGTATCCAAAGGTATAATGATCTTAAGGTTGAGAGTATAGAGAATAAAATAATATCTGGATTAGATTTGGTGATTTCATTGTTCTCAATTCCTCTTATAATAATTTCTCTAAAATCACTTTCATAATTTGTGCGAAGCATTAGATAATATTCCAATTGTTCTTCTAGATGCATCCAATCATTATTAAGTGACGCCATTCCGTTCGCGTTTTGTGTAGTTATTTTAACATGGAGTGCGATAATTTGCTTTAACTTCTCTATGGAATTATCCTCAGAAAGTTTAATTATTTCAATGCCTTCGGTATATTCTTTAGCAAGGGAAATAATGATAGTAGTAAGAATGTCTTGCTTTGAATTGATATGATTATAAAGGCTTGCAGCTTTTATTCCCATTTCTTTAGCAATATCTCTCATTGTTACAGCGCTATACCCTTTTTTCTTAAAAAGTTTGGTAGCTGTTTGAATTATTTCGTCTTTTCTATTTTCTTGTTTCATTTATTAAAAGGATATGACTATAATTTTCTCAAAAATAATTAAAATCGATTTGATTTATAGTTATTGGAAAATTCTTTTTTACTTTTATCAAAAATTTAAGATGAGTTTCTTTAACCTATTTAAGAAAAAACACAATATGAACGAAGTACAAGAATATTTAGAAAAAGGCGCTGTTATTATAGATGTGAGAACAGTTGCAGAATACAATGATGGTCATGTAGATGGGTCTCATAATATTGTTTTAGATACTATTGAAGATAATATTGAACAAATTAAGAGCTTTAATAAACCAGTGATTACAGTTTGTAGAAGTGGAGCAAGAAGTGGAGTGGCGATGGAAATGTTGTCTGATGAAGATGTTGATGTTATTAATGGCGGTCCTTGGCAAAATGTAGATCAGTATATAAATAAATAAAAAAAAGAGAAGGTTTCCTTCTCTTTTTTTTATCATCCCTTTTTCCAAATCTGTCCGTTTCACAGCTATAATTAGTACACGTGTTTTTTAAAAAGTAATAGATTGGTTTTCTTGTAACGCACTAATTTTAAGTTGCAAATTTTCTAAAAAGAGAAGGTGTTGCTTTGAGTTTTCATTAAAAGGCCTATGAGACAGTCCTTTTTGAATAGTATCAATTTCTGACATTAAATCAGTTGATTTTTCGTGTATCCAAACCGTTTTAAACGCTTCCCAAATATAATTTATGGCAGTTTCGTTTGGATGAATCATATCAGAATTGTAAAAACGATATTCGCGTAAATCATCCATCATAATTTCAAAAGAAGGAAAATAATGAGTGTGATTTCTTGGTTCACTAACATTGTGAATGGCAGAAATCAAGTGTGCTTTACTCAATGAATTTTCAGTAAAACCATCTTTGAGATGTCTTACAGGAGAAGCGGTAAAGATAATTTCAGTTTTTGGATTAATACTTTTTATCAAACTAATAATTGCTTCTAAACTCGAAGAAATTTCATCAACAGTCAATAACTCTTTTAAGAATTTTTTTTGCGGAACTTTATGACAGTTTGCTACGGTTTTATCTGACTCGATATGTCTATAAATCCACGAAGTACCTAATGTAATAATCAAATGTGTTGCTTCGTGAAGTTGTTTGTGTGTAGAAGATATTTGAGAATTTAAATTCTTAATTAATTCTTCTTTTGAAGTGTCACTCAACTCAGAATGTGCGTCAAAACAATGCCAACGTTCATTATGAAAGAACACCTCTTTTTCAGAATATTCTTTTTGGTTAATTGCATTGGTAATCAATCTTTCAATAGCTATAGGATGAAAGAGTATACCAAAAGGATTTGAAAAATCCTGAAACTTAAAGTATGATAATTTTTTACTGATGTTCTCAGAAAAGCAAGAGCCAAACAACACAACCTTAGAACTATAATCAATTTTTGATTGTTCGCTGAGCGAAGTGTTAAGTGGTATTTGAGTTCTAAAATTCATTATTCAATATAACTTTTCACACGTTCCAATGCTTTTGGAATTCCTCCAGGACTTTTTCCTCCTGCAGTTGCAAAGAAAGGCTGTCCGCCACCGCCTCCATGAATTAGTTTCCCTAGTTCGCGTACAACTTGACCTGCATTTAGTTCTCTTTCTTCAGCCAATTTTTTGTCTATATAACACGTTAACATCGCTTTGTCTTTTGCTGCTGATGTTGCAACAAAAAAGAATAAGTTTTCAACTTCTTTACCCAATTCAAAAGCCAAATCTTTAATAGCGTTTTGGTCTAAATCTATTTTTTTTGCAATAAAGTTAATGCCATTAATAGTTTCAATTTCTGCCTTAAGAGTTGCTTTAAGGTTCTTCGCCTTGTCTCTCATCAGCCCTTCAATTTGCTTTTTTAAAGCAGTATTTTCATCTTGAATTTGTTCAACAACTTTTAAAGGATCGTTTGTGTTTTTTAAGGCCAATTTTACGGCGCTATATTCTTTATCTTGTTTTGAATAATAATCTTTAACAGCATCAGAAGTTATTGCTTCTATTCTTCTAATTCCAGAAGCGATAGCGCTTTCTGAAGTTATTTTAAAATGCCAGATATCACCTGTATTTTTAACATGAGTACCGCCACATAATTCCATAGATTTCCCAAACTGAATCATACGAACTGTATCTCCATATTTTTCTCCAAATAAGGCTATTGCACCTTTTTCAAGAGCAGTATCCATAGTGATATTTCGATGTTCATTTAAATCCAATCTCCCTCGAATTCTTGCGTTTACAAAATCTTCAACTTCTTCCAATTGCTCTTTTGTAACTTTTGAGAAATGAGAAAAGTCAAAACGCAAATGTTTTGAATGAACTGCAGAGCCTTTTTGTTCTACATGAGTACCTAAAATTTTACGTAATGCTTGGTGTAAAAGATGTGTTGCAGTATGATTACACTCTGTTCTGAAACGTTGTTTCTCATCTACTACAACTTTAAAAGTTTCATTTAAATGTACGGGTAAATTCTTTGTGAAATGAATAATTAAATTATTCTCTTTCTTCGTGTCAAGAATATAAATAGCATCACCATTTGGCACTTCTAAATATCCTTTATCACCAACTTGTCCTCCGCCTTCTGGATAAAAAGGAGTTAGGTTGAAGATCAATTGATACATTTCACCGTCCTTTTTCGAAGTAACTTTGCGATAACGCGTAATTTTTACTGTTGCTTCTAAAGTGTCATAACCAATAAACTCCTCTTCGTCATCTTCATACAATACTTGCCAATCATCTGTTTCTACTATCGTTGCTTTACGCCCTCTTTCTTTTTGCTTTTCTAATTCGTTTTTAAATTCTTCTTCGTTATAGGTTAAATTATTTTCGCGTAAAATTAAATCAGTTAAATCTTCAGGGAAACCATAGGTGTCTTTTAATTCAAACACTTTTTTTCCTGATATTTTTTCAGCAGTGTTTTTCTCAATGATGGTATCTAACAAACTTAAACCTTGGTCTAAGGTTCTTAAAAAGGAGTTTTCCTCTTCTTTTATAACATTTTCAATCAATTGCTTTTGTGCAATTATTTCTGGAAAAACGTCTCCCATTTGCTTGCTTAATATATCTACAAGTCTATATATAAAGGCTTCTTTTTGATTTAAAAAAGTAAATCCATATCGAATAGCCCTTCTCAATATTCTTCGTATCACATAGCCAGCACCATTATTACTAGGCAATTGTCCATCTGCAATGGCAAATGCTACGGCTCTAATATGGTCAGAGATTACTCTTATAGCAACATCTTCAATTTTATCCGAAGCATTGTATTTTGAGTTTGTAATTGTTTCTATTTCTCGAATTATTGGAGAGAAAACATCTGTATCGTAATTAGATTGAACACCCTGAATTACCATACACAAACGCTCAAATCCCATTCCTGTATCTACATGTTTATTAGGTAGTTTTTCTAAAGAACCATTTGCTTTACGGTTAAACTCCATAAATACTAAGTTCCAAATTTCTATGACTTGAGGATGGTCCATATTTATCAAAGATTTTCCATCTACTTTGGCTTTTTCTTCATTTGAACGAATATCTATATGAATTTCAGAACAAGGACCACAAGGACCTTGAGCACCCATCTCCCAAAAGTTATCTTTCTTATTCCCGTTAATAATTCTATCTTCAGGAACTAATTCTTTCCAATAATCATAAGCCTCTTGATCAAAACTTAAACCATCTTCTTTGTCTCCTTCAAAAACGGTCACATAGATACTATTTTTGTCAATCTTATAAACCTCAGTTAATAATTCCCAAGCCCAAGCAATCGCTTCCTTTTTAAAATAATCGCCAAAACTCCAATTACCTAACATCTCAAACATTGTATGATGATACGTATCGATTCCAACTTCTTCTAAATCATTGTGCTTTCCAGAGACTCTTAAACATTTTTGGGTATCAGAAACTCTTGCGTCAGTTACTTTTTTTTGTCCTAAAAAGTATTCTTTAAAAGGTACCATTCCAGCATTAACGAACATTAATGTTGGATCGTTTTTTAGAACCAAAGGAGCAGAAGGAGCAATAGTGTGAGATTTGTTTTTAAAAAAATCTAAAAATTGCTGACGTATTTTTTGTGATGTCATAAAATGTTAATTTATTTCTAAAATACTTTATGTGTTAAAGTAGTTGTGAAACATTTTGTAAATTTGTTTTTTAAAACGAAGGATACTATTAAAAGTGATTCCTCGTTTACAATGCAAATTTAGTATAATTAATCTTATGGCGAAAGTTAAATACTATTACGATTCTGAAACTTTATCATATAAAAAGGTAGCGTCTAAAAAAGGCATATTCTTTAAGAAGTTTTTATTCTGGATATTAACTATTACATTGGCAATGTTTGTTGGGTTTCTTTTGCTACATAACTTTTTCGAAACTCCAAATGAAAAAGCATTGAAAAGAGAAAACGAATATTTAAAGCTCAATGCAGGTATTCATAAAAAAAGAATCGTTCAATTTGAAAAAGTATTAGCTGATTTACAAGAGAGAGATAATAATATTTACAGAACTTTTTTTGAGTTAAATCCAATACCTGAAGAGCAGAGAACGGCAGGATTTGGAGGCGTAAATAGATATAAATCTTTGGAAGGGTTTAATAATTCGGAAATGATTATTGACATTACTAAAAATATGGATATCCTTTCTAAACAGTTATATATTCAGTCTAAATCATTAGATGATATTGTAAAATTAGCCAAAAATAAGGAAGAATTATTAGCCGCAATCCCTGCAATACAACCAGTAAAAAGTCAAGATTTAACTAGAATGGCTTCAGGATTTGGTTGGCGTACGGATCCTTTTTTAAAGACACGAAAAAAACATTATGGAATGGATTTTACGGCACCTCGAGGGACGCCAATTTATGCAACAGGTCCTGGAAAAGTAATTCGTGCTGATGCTAGATCTTCTGGATTTGGTAAGCACATTCGTGTTGATCATGGCTTCGGATATATTTCTTTATATGCACATTTAAGTAAATACAATGTTAGTAGAGGAGCATATGTTAAACGTGGAGATTTAATTGGCTTTGTTGGTAATACTGGAAGATCTCAAGCGCCTCATTTACATTATGAAATCCGCAAGCATAAAGACCGAATTAATCCGATAAACTTCTATTACGGAAACTTATCACCAGCAGAATTTGAAGCAATGCAAAAAGCAGCTCAAATTGAAGGACAGTCTTTAGATTAAACTTCTAAAGTAGTTTTTAATTTCAATTTTTTTTTTTTGTATATTCGTCTTTCTTACAATTGCGAAGATTATGCACATAAATTTACCCGAAAAAAGGTATTATAAAATTGGTGAAGTAGCCAAGGCGTTTGACGTTAATACGTCCTTAATACGTTTTTGGGAAAATGAATTTACTATTCTGAAACCAAAGAAGAATAAAAAAGGAAATCGACTTTTCACTCATGATGATTTACAAAATTTAAAGTTGATTTATCATCTTGTAAAAGAGAAGGGGTTTACTTTAGATGGCGCTAGAAAAAAAATGAAGGAAAATCCTGAAGGCATGGTCGATAAGCATCAAATTATTTCAAATTTAGAAAATATAAAACAAGAATTAATTAAAATTAAAAATCATTTGTCCTAAAAAATGGCGCTTTAGTAAGTGTTGGCAGTTTAGGATTTTGAGTCTTGATTATAGTGTTTGCTTTTCTAGCACATTTTAAATTTGATTGAATCTCTACTTTTGTTGTTTAATGGATTGCACTATAAATTATCGGAATACATTACCTTTTAGAATCCTTTAAAATTTTAGATAGAGTATGAAAAATGTTATTTACTTCTTTGTTATTGGTCTATTGTTTTTCTCTTGTAATTCACAAAAAGAAGGTGAAAATAGCACTCCTAAATCACCTTATTTATTTGTTTTAGGAAATGCTCAAGATGCAGGATATCCTCAAGCAGGATGTGGTAAGGATTGTTGTGAGCGAGTTTATAAAGACGCTTCAAATGCGAGATTTGTTTCGTCAATTGCATTGATTGACCCTGTTTCTAATGAAAATTGGATTTTTGATGTGACTCCAGATTTCCCAAAACAATTAAAGTTACTTTCTACACATTTAAAGGATTCTAAGAATCTTCCAAACGGACTCTTTTTAACACATGCACATATAGGGCATTATACAGGTTTAATACACCTTGGAAGAGAAGTTATGGGTGCTAAAAATATGCCAGCATATGCGATGCCTAAAATGAATTCGTTTTTGAGAACGAATGGCCCTTGGAGTCAATTGGTAGATTTGAAGAATATTGTGTTGAGGGAACTTAAAAAAGATTCAACGATTGTATTAAATAAAAGAATTTCTGTGACACCCATTCAAGTTCCTCATCGTGATGAATTTTCAGAAACGGTAGGTTATGTGATTCATTCTAATTCTAAAAAAGTATTATTTGTTCCAGATATTGATAAATGGAGTAAATGGGAAACAAGTATTGTTGACTATATAAAAGTGGTTGATATTGCATTGTTAGATGCAACATTTTTTAAGCAAGGAGAAATAAATAGAGATATGAGTGAAGTTCCACATCCATTTGTTACTGAAAGTATGGCGCTATTTCAAAACCTATCTGAAGAAGATAAAAACAAAGTTCATTTCATCCATTTCAATCATACCAATCCATTATTAATAGATGGGAGCGAAGCGCAACATCAAGTTTTAAAAAACGGATTTAAGATTGCGAAGCAAGAAATGATAATTGAATTGTAATTATTTCTGTCTAAAATAAACAATCACAGGAACTCCTTCAAAATCATAAATCTCACGCAATTTGTTTTTAATAAATCGTTTGTAAGGATCTCTTACATATTGTGGTAAATTACAGAAAAACACAAACTGAGGTGTTAGCGTTGGTAATTGCATACAATATTTCACTTTTACAAACTTTCCTTTCCATGCAGGAGGTGAGTTTTGTTTGATAACCTCTAACATAGTTTCGTTCAATTTGCTAGTAGGAATTCGTTTAGAACGATTTTCAAATACTTTTACAGCAGTTTCAATTGCTTTAAAAATACGTTGTTTTGTTAATACAGAAACAAAGAGGATTGGCACATCGGTAAATGGCGCAATTTCTCTTCTTACCATTGCTTCATATTCTTTTACACTGTTGGTTTCTTTGTTTTCTACTAGATCCCATTTGTTTACCAGAATTACAACTCCTTTTTTATTCTTTTCTGCCAACCAAAAAATACTTTGATCTTGTCCTTCAAATCCACGTGTAGCATCAATCATAACAATTGCAACATCACAAGACTCAATGGTTCTTACAGCACGCATTACAGAATAAAATTCAAGATCTTCTTTTACTTTTGCTTTTCTACGGATTCCAGCAGTATCTACTAAATTAAAATCAAATCCAAAACGATTGTATTTAGTATCAATAGAATCTCTTGTTGTACCAGCAATATCTGTAACAATATTTCTTTCTACACCAATAAGAGCGTTGATAAATGAAGATTTCCCCGCATTAGGTCTCCCTACTACTGCAAATCTTGGTAATTCACTTGGTAGTTCTTCAGTATCTTCTGGAATAATCTTAGCAATAGCGTCTAATAATTCTCCAGTTCCACTACCATTTATAGACGAAATTGTATAATAATCTCCTTCTAAACCAAGGTTGTAGAACTCATATGCGTCTTCTTGTCGCATAGAATTATCTACTTTATTGACTGCAAGAAGTACAGGTTTTTTAATTTTTCTTAATAAGTTAGCAACTTCAGTATCCATTGGAGTAATTCCCTCTGTTACATCTACTACAAAAACAATAATGTCAGATTCGTCTATTGCTAAATTAACTTGTTTTCTAATTTCACCTTCAAAAATATCATCAGAACCAACAACATAACCTCCTGTATCAATTACAGAAAAGTTTTTCCCATTCCAGTCAGATTTTCCGTAATGGCGATCACGAGTCACACCGCTTACAGAATCTACAATAGCCTCTCTACTTTGTATAAGTCTATTGAATAATGTTGATTTACCTACGTTTGGGCGACCAACTATGGCTACTATTGAATTCATTCTTGATAAATTTTTTGCAAAGATACTCTATTACTATTCAATATTGGATTATTCTTTGTATCCAAATCTTTTAAGTTGGTTTTTATTACTTCTCCAATCTTTATTGACTTTCACATACAATTCTAAGTGTATTTTCTTTTGAAAGAATTTTTGAAGATCTTTTCTGGCTTCTGTACCTACACGTTTTAATGCAGCACCTTTATGACCAATGATGATCCCCTTTTGGGTATTTCTTTCGACCATTATTATAGCACGAATTTTGATAAGTTTTTCTTCTTCAAAAAACTCTTCAGTTTCTATTTCAACAGCATAAGGAATTTCTTTGCTATAGTGCATTAATATTTTCTCTCTAATCGCTTCGTTTACAAAAAAGCGTTCAGGTTTATCGGTCAATTGATCTTTCGGATAAAATGCTGGAGATTCAGGAAGTTTTTCTAAAATAGTATTAAAGACACCTTCAATATTAAATTTCTCTAAAGCAGAGATTAAAAACACTTCTGCATTCGGAACTTTTTCTTGCCAATACACTAACTTTTCTTCAACTTCTTCTTGAGTTGCTTTGTCAATTTTATTAATTAGTAATAAAACAGGAGTTTTTGAACTGGTTATTTTATTAAAAAAACGTTCGTCTTTCAATTCTTTTTCACCTATTTCTACCATATAGATCAACACATCTGCATCTTCAAAGGCCGATTTCACAAAATCCATCATAGACGCTTGAAGTTCGTAGGCTGGTTTTATAATTCCTGGTGTATCAGAAAATAAAATTTGGAAATCATCACCATTCACAATCCCTAAAATACGGTGTCTTGTTGTTTGCGCTTTAGAGGTTATAATAGATAAACGCTCGCCTACAAGTGCATTCATTAATGTTGATTTTCCAACATTTGGATTGCCAATAATATTTACATAACCTGCTTTGTGTGTCATTTCCAATGTTTTGGGGCGCAAAGGTACGTTTAATTAAGAAATTACTTCACTAAATCAAATAATAGTTATATCTTTGCAGCCTAAATCGCGGGATAGAGCAGTAGGTAGCTCGTCGGGCTCATAACCCGAAGGTCACTGGTTCGAGTCCAGTTCCCGCTACTAGTTCAAGGCTAATTAAATCAACGGATTGTTTACTACAATCCGTTTTTTTATGTCTTTTATTTCCTTATTTTTACGTACCGTAAACGAATCCGTAAACGATTTCAAGATGATTCAACCTTATTCTGAACCTAAAATATCTACTGGTGGAGTGAATATTACTGAGTGGAAAAATCTTACCAAAGAACAACAAACCAAAGCCTTGTCTAAAGATTGGTTTATTTATTTTTCTTTTCGAGACCGAAACACAGGTAAATTAAAGCGTCAGCCACATATAAAAGCAGGTGTAAATAAATTGAAGACAAAAACGCAAAGAATGCGTTTTTTGAAAACGATGCAGCGCAATATTTTGATGCTTTTAGAGCAAGGATTCAACCCATATGCTGATAATGCAAAGTTTCAAGAAGAATTTTTAAATGAAGTCTCTAAAGAAAAATCAAAAGAAGTAGTAAAGCCAAAAGTAATAGAAGTTGTCCAAAAACCAGTTGAAGTAATTATTGATGCGAATGAACTTCAAGTTGTTGATGCACTTAAATTTGGTTTAGACCTAAAAAGAAACGTATTGACCAATAATTCATATAGAGGATATGTAAGTCATATTAATAGATTTATAAAATGGTTGGTTGCGCATAAATTAGAAAAACAATCTATTTCATCAATTACAAAAAAGAATGTTATTGAATATTTGAATAGTGTATTGTCTAGTTCAAGTTCACGTAATAGAAATAATGCAAGAGCCTCTATAAGTTCACTCTTTAAAACGTTGGAGGACAATGAAATTATCAAAGAGAACTTTGTTAGAAAAATAAATGTTCTAAAAACGACACCCAAACGGAATAAAACATACACCACAAATCAAGTAAGAGACATTAATGAGTATTTAAAAAAAAATGATCCTATATTATTATTGTTTATTCAATTTGTATCCTTTAATTTTTTAAGACCTATAGAAGTGTGTCGTTTAAAAGTTGGAGATTTGAATATTGAAGACAAAAAATTAATGGTAAAGGCAAAGAACAAAGCCGTTAAAATTAAAATCATTCCAGATATGTTATTGGAATTGCTGCCTGACATGTCGAAAATGAATAAAAATGATAATTTATTTACTCCAAATGAAATAGGAGGAGAGTGGAATGTAGATGACATTAATAAAAGAGATTATTTTTCAAAACGATTTAAAATAGTTAAAGATCATTTTGGATTAGGAATAGAATATGGTTTATATAGTTTTAGACATACAACAATTACACACTTATATAGAGAAATAAGAAAGACGTGTTCTCCATTTGAAGCAAAAACCAAATTAATGATTATTACAGGTCATACTACAATGGTTGCTTTGGAGCAATACCTTAGAGATATTGATGCTGAATTACCAGAAGATTATTCAGATTTATTGAAAAAACAAAATGGCAAGTCTCATGAGTGATTATTTTGGAATATTAAAAGATCGAAAATTAGATAAACTATCTAAAAAACAACTAACTAATTTAGTAAATGAAAGTGATTTGTTTTATGTTTCAAATACTATGAAGTTAGATTTAGTTGATGGTCAATTGCATGCAGTAAATACTCCCCTCACACAAAATATTTTATTACGTAAAGAAGTTTCAGACGCATTATATAATTACCTAAAGAAAATTTTTAAAGTTGATATCGAAACTTCATTTTTAGAATATTTTAGCGTGTTTAATCAAATGACATTTGGTTTAAATACATCAGAATGTAAAGAAATTGCATTAAAGAAATTTAAAGAACTATACGAAAATGTAAAAGCAATAGATTTAGAGATACTTCATCGAAATAATTCTGAAAGTGGAATTGATCAAGTTGATTCCTTGAATGAATTTGTTTTTTTGAAAGGCAAACAGAATGCAATTAAGAGTGAAATTTCCAATCTAAGAAAGCCTTATGCTTTTAAGTATTTAAGTGGAAGTATAGTTTTCTTTGAAAAAGAGAATCTTATAAAATTCACAAGAATAAAACAACTCATTGAGTTTGAGTCTGCTTTAAAAATATTATTAAGTCTAAATGATTTATATAAGTTCAAGGATGATTTTGAATTTGGTAAATTAAGTCAATTGAAAGAGATTTATCAAAAGTATAAACATCCTTTTAATGAATTTGATGTTTTTGTATTTGTATATGAAACAATAGAAAATTTCACTTCAAAAAAACATGCCACTATTTATAGTTTATATGATGCAATATTGCAATTACATCTGGTTAAAGGCAATAAAACTAACTTCTTTAATTATGTAAATGAAATTCATCATTATGACCTCACAAAAATCATAACATATGAAAAAGGAAGTAATTTCAAGCATGATGAAAGAGTAAAAATTTTCATGATTGATTTGGAAAAATATTCCGACAAAAAATAACAAAATTCAATTTCTGACAGTTTTTGTCGATTTCTGACATAAAATAACACCTTTCTGACATAAATTTTTTCTACCAATTTCTATGGGCTTATACTAATTTAGAAATGACGCAAATGTCGTTTTCTAATGAAAGCAGAATTAGTATATCAAGTAGCCAAAGAACTTTCCAACCAAGAGTTGGAAAAGTTATTTGATATGCTTCAAAATGATGTTGCAACGCTCTATTCAACAACCAATGCTAAAAGAAAAAAAGGAGTTGTCTTAACAGATAAAGAAGCGATCGATTATTTATTTAAAAATGTTTTTAAGTCTAATCAGTAAGATTAAGCGTCAATCTTACGTAAAATTAACGCATAATGAGTTTAAATTTGTATACCTGTGATTATTGTCACACAGAATATGTACCAACCAGAAGAGGGGTGCAGCGGTTTTGCAAAGCAAGTTGCAGAACAAGAGCACACCAAGTAAAAAATCAATCTAAATTAGGTTCACCAGTCAAAGAAAAAAAGAAGAAGAAAAAACTAACTGTTGGTAAAATTGAAAAAATGAGTGTTGCTGGAATAGGAAATGCAACTGTTGGGAATTTAGCAAGTGATTTTGTTCAAAACATTTTCACTAGAGAAGAAAATAAACCAGCAACTAAAGGAGACTTGGCTAAAGTGATAAGTCATCTAGAAAGATTTCAGTTTATTAAAAATTTATCATTAAATGAATATAATCAACAACCATATTTTGATTTAGAAACAAAGAATATTATTTACAAATAAAAAATACCGTTGGTCGATTATGTGGTTCTGATTTAAAATATTAATTTAGTTAAAACGTAAAGTCTAGATTTAAAACACTTAACGTTTAACAACAAAGTTTGAGATTAAACCTAATAATATTAAAAAAACACCTAGTAAAACCCATAAATTATAAATTTCTTTAAACCAAAGAACTCCAATTATAATAGTAAAAACAACCTCTAAATATTTCAAAGGAGCAACAATATTGGTTTCATGGGATTGGAATGCTTTTGTCATATACAATTGCCCTACATAACCAAAAACGCCTAAGCTTAAAAGCAAAAACCATTCAGTTAAGTTAGGCTTTATCCAATTATTAATTGACATCACTCCTCCAAAAAGAAAAGCCATTATCATAAAATAATTAATAATAACTAATGGGTTTTCTGTGTTACCTATTTTACGAATCACAACAAAAGTTAAACCCAAAAAAATTGCTGAACAAAAAATAAGTATCAATCCAACTGAGTTAACATCAACACCAAAACCCTTAATAATTAAAACTCCAATAAAAGCAATTATAAAAAGGACCCATTGTATAGGTTTAATTTTTTCTTTTAAAAAAAACATCGCAAAAATTGCTGCAAAAATTGGAGAGGTATACCTTAAAGATACTGCTGTACCAACTGCCAAATGATTTAAAGATTCGAAGAAACAAGTTAAAGAGATAACACCTATTACTCCTCTAGTTAGAAGTAATTTTTTATTTTTTCCAAGAAATGGAATTTTATATTTTAAAATCATTGGAATAGTAAATGCTAAAGTACCTATAGATCTAAAAAAGACAATTTGATATACATTAAATAGAGTTAAATATTTAACTACTGCATTCATTAGTGCAAATGCGATTACACTAAAAATCATATAATAGATTGTCTTATTCATCTTGTAATAAAAACTCTTTAACCTTCTTGATTAAAAATACTATTATTTTATAAAAGAATAGTAGTAAAAATTAATTTACTAATAACTTTTTTACTGCAACCCTATTATTGTTTTTTGTAAAAATAACCGTATAAATTCCCTTAGAAAGTGTTGAAATATTAATTAGATTTTTATTCGTTTTTTGAGATATAATTTTTTGACCTAACTCATTAACTATTGTATAAGAAGTGAAAGAATTTGGGTTGTTTTCTAATATTATTACACTATTATTTGAAGGGTTTGGATACAAGTTGATTCTGTTATTATTTGTTTTAAAATCGTTAACGGATAAAGTACTTAATTCTTCAATACTAAAATTAGCAAATAGCACTTCCTCGTCTCTTAAATCTTCATCAGAATTTAAACTTCTATAAATCCCCCATTTAGGTCTTGCAAAATCTGCGTTTGGTCTCCAATTTGTAAGCGAATTATTAGTATAATTAAACAGAGTTGCTCCATCACTAACTTTTTTTATTTCAATTGAATAATACCCAGAAGTACTATATTGAATAGTTTCTGTCACCTCTAACCAAACACCTTTAAAAGGAGCTAAATCTGTTTGCTTTAAAGTAACTTGTGAATCTGTTTCAGCATATCTTAATTCTAATCTATCTGGACTACTCTTTCTCAAGGTTACTGTATACATTGGCATACTAGCCAATGAACCTCCAACAGATTTTAATTGATGCACATGTGTAAAACTTTGAGAGACTTGAAAATCATCATCAATTTTAAATTTCCATTTATATTGTACTATTTCATCTTCAACACCTAATAAATTGTCTGGAGATTTATCATAGGTTTTTATCTCATTTCGTTGTCTATCAAAATTTATGCATCTATCATTATCTGGGGTTTTATGCATAAAAAATCGAAAAACATTCGTGTTTAAATCGGTATCAAAAACTTCATCAATATGTCTTCCAAAAGATGTGTGATTACAATCTGGCTCTTCTACAGGATCAAATCCAGGTGCTAATACAGCTGTAATTTCTTCGTAAGTATTACCTGCTCCATTTGCATCTAGAGTTACTTGAGAGTAACACAACACATTAAGTGAGAGTACAATTATTAATATTGCTCTTTTCAAATTAAATAATATTAATTATTTTCTTAAAGATTTTATTATTTCTAAAGACTCTCTAGTTTTATTTTCAATTTTATCATAATCAAAATTACCATCAGCATCTTTGGCTATTAATTTAGAACCCATTCCAACACAAGTTACACCTGCATTAAACCAGCCTTCTAAATTTTCTTTTGTTGGTGAAACTCCACCTGTAGGCATTATGCTTGTCCAAGGTTGAGGTCCTTTTATTGCTTTCACAAAATCAGGTCCATAAATACCTCCTGGAAATAATTTTACTATTTCGCAGCCTAGTTCTTCTGCTCTCGCAATTTCTGTTAAAGTTCCACATCCTGGAGACCATAATACTTTTCTACGATTACATACAATGGCAATATCTTCTCTTAAAACTGGAGTTACAATAAAGTTTGCACCTAAAGCCATAAATCTTGAAGCGGCTGCTGCATCTGTTACAGAACCTACACCCATTACCATTCCAGGTAGTTCTTTAATTACATATTTAACTAATTCTCCGAAAATTTCATGAGCAAAATCTCCACGAGCTGTAAATTCTAAAAGTCTTGCTCCTCCATTATAACATGATGTTATTACTTTTTTACTTATTTCTAGATCTGAATTATAAAACAATGGTACTAAACCAGTCTGTTTCATAATATTTGCGACTTCTATTCTTGAAAAATTTGCCATAATTTATCTTGCTACACGTCCTGAGGCGTCTCCACCCATTAATTTTTCCACTTCTGCAACAGTTGCTAAGTTTGCATCACCTTTGATGGTGTGCTTCAAACAAGATGCTGCAACTGCAAAATCCAATGCATTTTGATCATCTTCAGGATATTTAAGTAATCCATAAATTAATCCTCCCATAAATGAATCTCCACCACCAACACGATCAACTATATCTGTAATTTGATATTGACGAGTTTCATACATTTTTGAGCCATCATATAAAACTCCAGCCCATGTATTATGAGATGCTGAGATTGATCCTCTTAATGTTGTAATAACTTTTTTAGCTCTTGGAAATTTCCCCATCATTTGTTTACATACTGATAAAAAAGCTTCTGCTTTTACTTCATGTCCGTGCTTATGAACATCCAATCCTTCTGGATGAATGCCAAAATGTTTTTCAGCATCTTCTTCATTACCTAAAACGATATCACAATAAGAAGTTAAATCAGTCATTATTTTTTCTCTATGAGCATCATCACAAAAAGTCCAAAGTTTAGCTCTATAATTTAAATCTGTAGAAATTGTAATACCTTTTGCACTTGCAACTTTAACTGCTTCTAAACACACATCTGCAGCTCCTTGAGAAATTGCTGGTGTAATTCCAGTCCAATGAAACCATTCTACACCTTCAAACACAGCATCCCAATCTATCATTCCGGATTCTATTTCTGCAATAGCAGAATGTGCTCTATCATATACAACTTTTGATCCTCTACTTACAGCACCAGTTTCAAGAAAATAAATTCCTAAACGATCTCCACCGTAAACAATTTTATCGACGTTTACTCCTCTTTTCCTCATTTCCATCATTGCACATGCTCCAATATCATTTTTTGGTAAGCGCGTTACAAAATCCACATCAACTCCATAATTTGCTAATGAAACAGCTACATTTGATTCTCCACCACCATAAACAACATCAAAATTATTTGCTTGAGAAAATCTTAAAAATCCTTGAGGAGCTAATCTTAACATGATCTCTCCGAAAGTTACTACTTTACCCATATTTGATATTTTTCTTTAATTCTAAATTCCTAATGCTTGTCCACCACCTACTTGAATAGTTTCTGCTGTTAAAAACGAAGCATCTTTACTTGCTAAGAAAGAAACAACTCCAGCGACATCATCTGGTTGTCCTAATCTACCTAACATAATATTATTTGCCCAAGAAGCAAAAACTTCTGGTTTGGTTGATTTTATTTGCTGATGAAAAGGTGTATCAATTGTTCCAGGAGATACTGCATTTACTCTAATGCCATATTCGGCTAAATCTTTTGCTAATGCCCTAGTTATTGTATGTACTCCAGCTTTAGATGTTCCATAAATTCCTGCTCCAGGTCCTCCTGCATTCCATCCTGCATTAGAGGTGTAATTTATAATAGTTGGATTACTTCCTTTTTTAAGAAATGGTATTGCTGCTCTTGAAGCGAAAAACACAGAATCTAAGTTTAATGCCATTACGAATCTATAAAATTCTGTTGTCATTTCTTCAAATCTTGATCTTCCGCCTAATCCACCTGCATTATTTACAAGCACATCAATTTTTCCATACTTTTCTCCAATTGCATTGATATTTGATGTTACTGCATCTTCTTTTGTAACGTCAAATCCTAAATATTCTGCAGTAATTCCTTCTTCAGAAAGTTCTTTTACTCTTTCTGCACCTTTACTATCTTCAATACCGTTTAATACTACAGTAAACCCGTCTTGTCCTAATCTTCGTGCTACGGCAAAACCTATTCCTCCTGTTGCTCCTGTTATAACTGCAACTTTTCCGTTATTTTTACTCATATTTAAATATTTTATATAATTTTTTTGTTATTTAATTTTCTTCGTTTACAACTAATTTCACCTTTTTAATTAAAAATAAAACAGATAGTACTGCCAATACTACTGATACTGTAATGGCTATGAATGCTGGCGTATAAGATCCTCCTTGTGTTATTCTACCAATAAACCAGTTCATAATAATAGGTGAGAATGCTGCTATAGTTCCAGCTAATCCTGCTAATGTACCTACTGATGGACCTCTAAATAAATCGCTTGATAAAGTTTGAATATTACCAATTGCAAATTGGAATCCAAAAAGTGCTAATCCTGCTAAATAAATAAATGTCATATAATTAGAGTCATTTACAAATAATATAATTGAAACAAAACCAATAATTATTAAAAGACTTCCTATCACAATACTTGCTTTTCTACCAAAATCTATAGAAGTTCGCTTTATTATTGCTTCAGTAAATAATCCTCCTAATATTCCACCTGCAGCAGCCATTAGATAAGATATCCACATTGTTTTCCCTATTTCTTCAATACTTAGTCCAAATTTTGAATTTAAATAAATTGGCATCCAACCTGCAAAGAACCACCATATTGGCTCTATAAAAAATCTGCAAAGTAAAACTCCCCAAGGTTGTTTATAACTCAATATTTTTCCAACAGGTAAACTTTTAGCACCTTCTACAACAACATTATTATTTTCTATGCGATCATTAAGTAACATACTCCTTTCTTCATCAGTAATCCAAGGATGATCTTTTGGTTTTGATTTGTTTATTATCAACCAAGGAATAACCCAAAGTAATCCTAATACACCTAATATTATATAGGTAGATTTCCATCCGAATTGTGCATATAAATAAACTATAATAACAGGTGCTATTACATTACCTATTGAGGCTCCTGAATTGAATATACCCTGTGCTAAGGCTCTTTGTTTTACTGGAAACCATTCTCCATTGCTTTTTACAGCTCCAGGCCATAATCCTGCTTCTCCAAGACCAAGTAGTCCACGGACTATTGATAAAGAAACGACACCTCTTGCTAATGCATGAAAGGCAGCAGCAGCAGACCATACTACTATAGATATAACAAACCCTACTCTAGTTCCAATTTGATCGTACAACCTACCTGATAAAAATTTACTTGCTGCATAGGTTAACATAAAGATATTTAGCATTAATGCATAATCTGAATTGTCCATTCCTAAATCTTTACCCATCTCAGGCCATAATAAAGCAAAGGCAGTCCTGTCTATATAATTTATAACTGTTGCTATAAATATTAGGCCAATAATCCACCATCTTAATCCTTTTAGTTTCATAATAAATATTTAATTTTTAGCAAAAAGAGGACTTATAGTAAACTTTTATATTTCTTAAATTATAAGTTTACTTTTTTAAAATTCCTTTTGTTTTTTTTGAGTTAATGCTTAATTAGCAACCATACATTCTATACTTGAATGTGCTTTTATAGTTTTACTTAACATTATAACAGTATTGATATAATACTTTAAAATGTTCTTTCATCTTTTGTTTTACTTTTTGCGGATTTTGCTCTTTTATAGCTTCAAAAATAGCTTCATGCTCTTTAATACCTAGTAAGTGCTGCCCCTTATCACAAACATGATATTTTTCAAAATTTGTTATTATTTCTGGGGTAATAATCAGCATAAATGTATTTATTGTACTATTACCACATGCTTTTGCAATTGCTAAATGAAATAACAGATCTTCTTGCACAGCGTCTTCACCTTGAAGCACTTTATCTTTATAAGCATCTAATGCTATTCTCATTTGAATTAAATCGTCATCTGTTCTTCGTAAAGCAGCTAAACGTGCTGATTTTAATTCTAATAAAATCCGTGTTTCTACTAAAGATTTGAAATCAGGTTCCTCAAGACGTAAAATATCTTCAATCATCCCATTCATAGCAATTACACCAATATTCGCTACAAATGTTCCGCTTTGAGGCCTTGATGTTAAAATTCCATAAAACTCTAACTTCTGAATAGCCTCTCGAACATTACTTCTAGACACTTCAAGTTTTTCTGAAAGCATGCGTTCAGAAGGTAATTTATCTCCAGGCTCAAGGTTTTTAAAATTAATTAAGTCCCCTATTTTGGAAATGATTAATTTTTGAATTTCGTGACTCTCAGATTTAGTAAGTATTTCTAACTTCATATGCTTTGTTATTTTTCTTAACTAGTAAAATTGGTTAACCAAATTTGGTCTGTTAAAAGTATTAAAAAAAAGTGTATACCTTAATAAACTCAATAATAAAATTTTATTTATTATTGAGTTTCATCAATAAAACTCAATCATACACCAACTCAAATAAATATTTTTAATGGCTTACTTCTAAGTTATAATAATGCACTTTTGCGTAAGCATCTTTATCTCTTGTTTGAAAATAATTCCCTGCTTTAAAATAGTTTTCAAATATGCCCCATTTTTTCATGTGCATATTTTTATATACTTTAAATTCACTATCATTTAAAGCAATAACCATTTTTCCTTCTGAAATTTTCACTTCAAGAGTGAATTTATCAAATCCTACTTTTTGTTCGAAATTAAACCCTTCATCATTACCCCAAGCGTTTTCATGAAGCATTTCTTCATTTGAAGCATTTAAATTTTTCAGAACTTTAGTTTTAATTCTTATTTTTCCTTTATCCCAATAAACTTTTAACATTGGAGGAGCATTGTTATCATCTTCTCCTATTAAGTCTCTTTGTTCATTGGTCAATCTACCATGAATTTGCATAATAATAATTCGATGATATTTACCATCTTTATCTTTAGATACACTTTCAACAGCCAATTTACCTTTCATTATACCACCTTCCTTAAATGTCCAATTAACATTGTTTTCTCCAGGTACCATTTGCTCTCTTAATTCTGAACGTGAATATTTTGTATTCCTAGTTGTAGAATTGGTTGGCATAGCATGAAAAACTATTGTTCCTTTTGTTGAATCAATATACATGTAAGGTTTTGCAATACTATTTGTTGCAAAATCATTAATTTCAGGAGGGCTAATCTCATAAGGCTTCCCTTTTTCATTAGAAATTGGTAACGTTACCTTCCAGTGACTTAAATCAATAGAAGGTAGCCTTACTCTTTTCTTTTTTTTCTTCTTTTTTTTCTTTTTTTCTTTTTTAACATTCGAATCTGTAACGCTACTTTCCAGTGTTTGGCAAGTAGCGTTAACAGATAAAAATAGTATTACAAAAAAGGGCAATATATATCTTTGAATGTTTCTCATAATTATTAATTAACAGCTGTAATCGTTACATACTGCACACGTATTTCTTCATCACCACTAGCATATCCATATCCATCAGCAGTAGAAGCAGTACCATCTCCTCCAATACCTCTCATGAAAAGAGCAACACTAGTATTAGCACCTGAATTAAATACATATGTTGTAAGAATATAATCGTCATCCATTGGATGTTCTCTTACTGTAGTATAAAGATTATTTGCAGCAGTTTCAACTTGTGCAATAGTCGTATAGCCATAACCACTTGAAGGGTATTCTGGAGCTGTTGCATAATAAGTTGGAGTGTAACCACTACCATAACCAGTACCTGCTAAAACTCTTAATTCAAGATCCGCACCTGGAAAAGAACCAGGAGGACTTGCTATATTTTTAAATTGAGTAGTAATTTCTATTGAATAATCTGCGTTTGCTTCTACTGCAAACTCTTGGTATATATGATCAGGTTCATTATTATCAAATTTAAGAACTGGTGTACTAACACCACTAATAGTGGTACTACTAGATTCTCCTTGCTGTCCAATATCATCATTATCCCATCCTGAACAAGAACAGTCACTTCCTCCTAATTTGCCAATTTTTTCAAAAATAGTGTTAACTAAAACTGGGTCTGCTGTAGGTGGATCTTCTGGCTCAACAACATCAATAATATCTGTATATACACTTTGAATTCCTAAAGCATCAGAAGCGGTTAAAGTTACAGTATACATTCCTTCTCCAGGATATGTATATGCTCCATCAACGCTACTTGAAACATCACTTGTTGTGGTAGTATCTCCAAAATCCCACGCATAAGTGGTTGCGCTAACAGATGAATTACCAAATGTATAATCTTTCCATTCTTCATCTGGACCTGCTCCCTGTGATGCACTAAAATTTGCTGAAGGAGGAGTTGTATCCTCTTTTGATCCAGCTTCTGCTATATCATACTCAAAATCACAAGATGATAATGAAATAGATAAAATCAAAGCAGTAACCATTAATACTCCTGTATTAAATAGGTTTTCATTTTTAATTATTTTTATCATGATTTTAAATTTTATTATTAATTAATTGGGTTTTGTGTCAATAATCCATTACTAAGATTTATTTCATACTGAGGAATCGGTAGTAATAAATCACTAGAACTAAATGACAATCCATTAGCAGATGCAAATGTAGATAGTACACTTTGTGCTTGTCCAAATCTTACTAAATCAAAAAACCTTTGATTTTCAAAAGCTAATTCAACTCTTCTTTCATCTAATAATTCTTGACTTGTAATAACAGCTGGTGTCGGTAATCCTGCACGATCTCTTACTCTTTTAAATGAAGCAATTGCATTTGAATTACTCGTTGAACCAGAACCACCCATTATAGCTTCAACATGCATTAATAGTACATCAGCAAATCTTAGTACTATCCAATCATTTCCAGACAATGCAGCATCTTGTACAAATGTTTTTCCGTTTGCACCACCATCCTCACCGTTAGGTAAGTATTTTATAACTTGAAAAAACTGAGTTTGAAAAGGGTCAATTCTATATGATTCAACAACTCTAGATCCACCAAGTGCCTCTAGCACATCAACGGCATCTTGAGTTACATAATTTACTCCACTAGTTCTACCAACTGCGTTCATCCATTCAGCTGAAAAGAATTGACTATCTGCAGTAAGTCCAGTGGTGTAACCAATTGAGAAAATAGTTTCAGCATTAGCTTCTGTATAAAATAACTCAGTAAAATCTGCAGCTAAATCAAAATTACCAGAACTGATAATTGATTCACATAATACTTGAGCTTGAGTATAATTACCGAGTGTTAAGTGAACTTTTGCTAATAAACCTTGAGCAGCAGCTTTTGAACCTCTATTTCTATTTGTAAGTGTTAACCCAGCAATTGCTGTTTCTAAATCACTAACAATTAAATCATAAACTTGAGTAGTAGCAACTCTTGTATATTGAATATCAGTATCTGCAGGTGAAATAGTAGACGAAACTAATGGTATATCACCATATAATCTCACTAAGTTGAAATATGCATAAGCTCTAGTAAATTTAGCCTCAGCCTCATATGCAGTACGATTTGCATCCGTAGCAACATCTAAAGATTCTAATACAGTATTAGCTCTAAAAATTACTTTGTAAAAACTTCTGTAATAATCTGCAATTATACCATTATTTGCTGTTATAGTATAACTTTCAAATTCTGCAGCTTCACCTTCACTACTCTTAGTTTGAGTGTTGTCACTACGCATTTCAGTAACATAGTATTCATTTATTACTCCACGACTTGCCGTAGTTGAAGTACTATTCTGACCTTGAATTGCATCATAAATTGCTATAATACCTGCTTCTAATTCAGCATCTGTACTGAAATAAGTATCAGTAACAATTGATGATTCAGGTAAAGGTGATAAAAACTCATCTCCACATGACATTACAAACAACGTCATAAAACCTAAAATTAATATATTTATTTTTTTCATAATATAAAGTGTTTTTTATTAAAAGTCTAAATTAAGACCAAATGAGACTGTACTGAATACAGGCGAACCTGCTCTTTGATATCCATATGTAGTAGGACTTGTGTTGTTTATAGATTCTGGGTTAAGTCCAGTATAATTATCAGCAGTTAAATACATAAGATTTTGTCCAGAAAAATAAATTCTAAGTTTTGAAACATTTAGTTTAGAAATTAAATCATCGCTAAATGTATATCCGATATTTACATTTCTTAATGCAACATATGAAGCGTCTTGAATAATGTCATCAGTAAAAATCTTTGCCTTAATAAACTGTTGATCTGGTGTACTAGTGGTATTAAAATCTGCACCACTATTAAATTGATTAAATAAATATTGATCCCCCATATTTCTTACTTCAGCACCATGACTTCCTTGGAACATAAAACTCGCATCAATATTACCCAATTTAAATTGGTTAGTAACACTCCAAACAAATTCAGGATAAGGATCACCTAAAATTGTTTTATCTTCATCATCAATTAAACCATCACCATTTAAATCTTTTACATATACATCTTGTGCTTCTAAACCAGCTAATCTAAATGGGTCATTTAAATTTTCTAATGGAATATCTCTATCAACTACCCAACCATAGAAAGATGAAATTGGGTTACCTTCTAAATTAATCCATTCTGAAGCTCTTTTTGAATCTACACTTTGAATTTGACCATTTGAATCAGCAAAACTTGTTAATTCATTCTCATTTAATGAACCTATGAATGTTGAACTCCAACTAAAGTTTTCATTTGAAACATTTTTAGTTCTTAATTCAAATTCCCATCCACTATTTACTACTTCACCACGATTTACTAGAGCACTAGTAAAACCTGTTGTACTTGATATTGGATTGTCTAATAATAATTTATCACTTGTTCTTTTATAATAGTCTATAGAACCTGATATTTTATTGTTGAATAATCCAAATTCTATAGCAGGATTAAATTCTCCTGATCTTTCCCATTGTAAATCAGGATTTGCAATATTTATAGCAGCAAAACCTGTTGCAGTAGTACCGTCAACTGTAGCAGTTACTTGATTCAACAATGCTAAATAAGCATAGTTATCAACTAGTGGCCCAGAAGTATTAAAAATGTCTGCTCCAGTAAATCCGTAACTAGCTCTGAATTTTAATTTACTAATTACATCACTATTACTTAAGAAATCTTCTTTATGAATATTCCAACCAATTGAAGCTGCTGGGAAATAACCATATTTTGTTTTAGAACCAAAAACAGACGAACCATCTCTTCTTAAACTTACAGTAGCTAGATATTTATCATCATGTGCAAAATTAACTCTAGCGAACATACCAATTTTATTTCTTTCTACTTTATAACTATCCCAAGTACTAATAGAAGTAGCTGCACTTAAATCTTGAATTGCATCAGATGTGTATCCAATTCCTGTTTGTCTATCAAACTTAGTGTTTAAACTTTGTAATGTGATACCAGCTGTTGCTGTAACTTCATTTTTACCAAACTCTTTATTATACGTTAAATAATTATCGTTAATAAGTTTTGTTCTTGTTTGGTTTTCTAAACGTAAAAACGCACGTGAAGCAGCATCTTTATGAGCTAATAAACCTTGCCATCTTGATTGGTTTGTTTTTTGTATAGAGGCACTAAATCTCGAAGTCAATGTTAAATTATCATTAAAGTCATATTTACCGTAAACAGAAGATAATAACTTGTATTTGTGATAAAGGCGATCTCTTTCCAATACTTTTGCACCAGGATTAGTGTTAGAAGTAGAACTAATGTCCACATCAGCATTTGTATCACCAGGTAACAAAGCGTAATTGTTAAAATGTGTTTGAACAGCATAATCTCCAACCTGAACATCTGGAAAATTAGCTCTATCAACAAATTGAATTGTGTGATCTGTATGATATAATGGTAACCAAGGTGATTGCCTTAAAATATCATGTGTAGAACCGTCAAATCTTTTTTGCAAAGAATAAGAAGGAGTAATACTTAATCCAACTTTAAATTTCTTTGAAGCTTGAGTATCTAATTTTAATTTTAAACTATATGATTTAAAATCATCAGTTAATAATACACCTTCATCATGAAGATATTTTAATGATGTGCTGTATTTAGTCTTAGAATTACCACCTCTAGCTGCAATCGAATGACTCGTTATAGTTCCGCCATCAAATATAATGTCTTGCCAATCTTGGTCAACACCTATTAAAAGTTTATAACGTGTATCCTCTGATAAATTATCTATAAGACCAGTTGTACCATTAGCGATATTCCATGCCGCTTCATTTCTTGCATGATCTGCCATAGAAAATTTGTAAGCATCACTTTGCCTAGCGGTTTTAAAACCAATATAAGTATTATAGCTAAACCTAGTTTCACCCTCCTTACCTTCTTTAGTAGTAATCATTATTACTCCGTTCGCACCTTCTGCTCCATAAATTGCAGCAGACGCAGCATCTTTTAATATTTCAAATGATTGCACATCGTTCATATCTAAATTACCAAGATAATCAGAATCAACTACAACTCCATCAACAACAATTGCTGGACCTGACGCTCCATTAATAGAACCAAAACCTCTAATTGTTATTGTTGGTGCAGATCCCGCTTCACCTTCAGTCGCTTGAATATTTACACCCGAAACTTGACCAACTAAAGCATCATCTATCCTAGAAACTGCTATTTGATCTAATTTTTCATTAACAACTTTAGAAATAGAACCTGTTAAATGACTTTTCTTTTGGGTACCATAACCTATAACAACAACTTCATCCAGTTGTGATGCGTCAACTTCTAATGATACATTTAATGATGTTTGCCCATTAACGATTACTAATTGTTTTACGTAACCTAATGATGAAAATTCTAAAACATCTTCATTTGATACTGTTATGGAAAACTTACCATCAAAATCTGTTGATGTTCCATTTGTAGTGTTAACAACTACAACATTTGCTCCTGGAATTGGTTGATTATCGCTTTGCGACGTTACAACTCCCTCGAGTACAAACTCATCTTGTGACATTACCGAAATGCTAAAAAATAGCACCAACATACACACGAGCTTAGCTTTTAAATTCATAATACTTTTGTTTAATTAAAATTTATATTGTATTACTTAAAAAAAACATAAAAACAAACAAACAAAATAGTTTTGTATATTTGTAATACTAAATGTTACTCTAAGTAATAGTTTGGTTAATTACTTCCCATCAAAAGAAGTATTTTTTTAAAAGGATAGGTGCACACCTATCCTTTTTTTATTTGTTAATTAATTCAAAACTAACATCATATAATATTTATTTTTAGTTTAATTTAAATTGGTTTACCAGATTGGTTTACCAAATATATATAAATTTTTGTTAAAAACAACATTTTTTTATTTTTTATGTTAATACAGCAACTATTTAAGTTAAAATAGCACATATCTAAAAAAAGGTGTTATTCCATAAATCTTCACGTATTGGACTAAATACATCTATTAAAACCCACTCTTTAGTACATGTTACTCCGTGTAGTACATCAGGTGGGATATATACAGAATCGCCATAATAATATAAAACTGTTTTAACCTCTCGTAATAGCTAGCCGATTTTTCCTTATGACTTATCTCCAAAATAAGATGGTCCATCACCAGTTAAGAAATCTTCTCTTACAGGACTAAATGTGTCAATTAGTACTCCTTTCTCTAAACAAATTGCACTATGCAATAAATTAGGTTCAATATACACGCCATCTCCTCCTTCTACAATTTGCTTTACTCCATCAATTTCAAATTCAAATTTACCTGAAACACAATAGGTAGCTTGCGTGTGAAAATGTTGATGTGGCGCACCTAACGCTCCTTTATCAAATTTCACGCTTACCATCATGATTTGGTTATCGTAACCTAAGAATTTTCTTGATACTCCACCTCCAAGTTCTTCCCAACTCATTTCTTTTGCAATGATGTATTTTTCACTAAATCGATTCATAATATTAATTTTTTATTAATATTTTTTTTCTTTTGAGGTGTCCCAGGACCTATTGTCGCTTCTCTAAACCACACTTCTGTATAGCATCCATTTTCATATTGTTTAGTAATATCACCTCCATAGGTTTCTGCTCCTGCACACCATACCATATTTTTTTCTGGACTTTTTCCATTTGTTTGATTGTAAGCACCTTGTTTAAAGTAACCTAATTCTCCTGCAAAGGCTGAAACTCTTTCTGTTCCATCTTGACCAATTGGAACAAATATTTTTTTCACTTGTTCAGGAAGATCTGATTTGTTTACATATTTAGATTTGATAAGGTTTTTTGTAAATGTTTTTGTTGGATGATTTTCACTTTTAAAAGTAAGATACATGATACCTTTATATACATTTACCTCATAACTAAATTCTTCACCTAATTCTATTCCATCTTTTGGCTCGGAAGGAAAGTCATTTTTACTTGTACCTATAACAGACATGTCATTTCCCCAAACTGCGGAAGAATAGTCCCATCTACCTGAGTTATCATCGCCAGCTGTATTGATTTCATAATTCCAAAATACAGAGCCTTTGGTATGGCCTGGAAATTTTTTATAAAAAAGTTTGAATGGTTCATTTTCATGACCTTCACCACTATGAATTTGCCCAACAACAACTGAATAAGATGCAGCTACCCTTGCGTCACCAGATACAGAAACCTGCATTACCTTACATGTACCTGTTAGTTTCCCACCTTCTTCTGGTATCCATTCTCTTTTTTCATGTAATTCTGTTCTTGTATTACTAGAATTTTTTGAAGTAACTCCTGAATTAGGTGTTTTGTATACTACCCAACGTCTGGTGCCTTCAATCTCTGTATAGAAAAAATCTTTATTCTCAAAATCAACTAGATTTTCAACACTAGTACCATCTCCCATTAACATTTTAAATTTATCCATAAAAGGAATCACATTACTTGGGTAAACTGTTTTTTTACTTAAATCATCATTCGCTGTAAAATAACCAGCATTTGATATAGCTTCATCGCTAATAGCAATAGTTGCTCTCTTAAACCAAACTTCAGCGTAATTGCCATCTGCATATTGTTTTTCGATATCACCTCCATGAGTTTCAGCACCTGAACACCAAACTTTATTCACCTTAGGATCTTTTCCATTTGTTTGATTATAACATCCAAGTTTAAAAAAGAGCCCTTCACCAATGTAAGCATTTTCGCGTTCTACACCATCTTGACCTATAGGTGCAAATAAATTCTCTACTTGTTCTGGCATGTCTGAGCGTTTTGCATATTCAGAGGAAATAAGATTTTTAGTAAATGTTTTAGTCTCATGGCCTTCACTAGTGAATTTGAGATACATCATTCCTTCCTTTATTTCCACTTCATAACTGAATGCTTCACCTAAAGTAATTCCATCTTTAGGTTCTGTTGGATAAGTGTTTTTATCAGTTCCTACAACAGAAAAGTCATAACCCCAAATTGGATAGGAGTAATCCCATCTTCCTGAATTATCATCTCCTAATGTGTTGATTTCATAATTCCAAAAGACTGAACCTTTAGTATGACCAGGAAATTTTTTGTAAAATATTTTTAGAGGTTCATTCTCATGTCCATCTGCACTATGAATTTGACCAACAACTACAGAAAAAGTTGAAGCCACACGTGCATCTCCAGTAGTTGATACATTCATCACTTTAAGAGTTGCATTCATTTTAGCATCTGTCATTGGCGTCCACTTTTTTAATTGAGCCAATTCAGTTCTTGTATTGTTTGAAGTACCATGAGTATTACCTGCATTTGGCGTTTTAAATACTACCCAATCCTCTTTATTTTCTTTTGCAGTATAAAAGAAACTCTTGTTTTCAAAATTAGTTGCCTGACCTGCATTTGATCCATCTCCTAAGATTAAATTCCAATGTTGGAAAAATGGTATTATTTCATTTGCATTTCCAGATACTGCTACATTTTCATTATTATTAATATGGTTTTTCTTTTTGTTTTCAGAACAAGAATTAAATAACAAAATGACACTTATGAATAATGAATAATTGACAAAGACTGATTTGGATATTTTTGATTTCATATTATTTGATGTATTAAGTAATAATTCTAATAGACTGAGCATTTGAAGCTACTTCGTTAAGATTGAAAAAAATCACTCTTCAATTATTATTTTTTTAGTAACTGTTTTTTCTTGTGAGTTTATTTTCATAAAATAAATACCTCCATCTAAATTAGAAACATCTACACGATTATCAATTAATCTATTTTGAGAAAGCACTTCTTTTCCTAAAATATTATAAATTGCAATTCCAGAAACTTCAATATTATTTAATTGAATATTAATGAAATCATTCGCTGGGTTTGGGTAAACTTTGAAATCTGAAATATTAAACTCATTTGTAGATAAAACAGCTAAAACTTCTACTTCTAGGTCATTACCAACAACGGAGACTGTTACTGTATGTGTACTAGTTACGTTAGCAATATCAATAGCTCCACTTAATGTACCAGAAGCATCTATTATTTGAAACTTATCACCGAAAGTAGGAGTAAAGCCCCAAACTAGATTTATTTTTGTAGATGCTCCAACTGTAAATGTTTCGGCAGAAGTAGATGCCTTTATTTGATCATATTCTGTTGTTGCAGTTGTACCATTAATCTCAAATGTTACAGTAGCAGCTCCCAAATCAAAATCATCTCTGATTTCAAGATCACCAGGGCTTGATCCTGGAGCAAATGTTGCATTCGCAGTATTGATAAAACTTGCTACTGTTTCTGTTTCAATATCCTCAGAACCAGAACCATCAATATCGATAGCACCATCATTATTAAAAACACCATTATCTTGTAGTCTTATTCCATCATCAGGACAACCAGTAGCGTTAAAAACACCTCCATTCAAATTATTAAATGTTCCAAAACATTCCATTCCATGGTCTATAGGAGTTGTAATATTTACAGTCCCACTATTATTGAATACACCTGTTGAAACACTCGAATCTTCTATTTGTATGGCTTCATCACCTGCATTAGTAATATTAAAAATTCCGCCTGCACTATTGGTCATTATACCTCCTCTTCGTATTCTTATTCCATCATCTGCTGAATTCTGTACTGTCAAAGTACCAGAATTAATTATAATTGCAACAGGACTTACATTATTACCATCAATTTGAATACCATAATCTGAAGTTCCTGTTCCATTGATAGTTATTGCACCATCATTTGTCAATGTACTAGCTGTAGTAGTACCCGATAAACCAACAAGATGTAGAGGCATATCTCCTCCTCCAGTTGAAATAATCTCAATTTCACCAGTTGAATGATTCGTAAGAGCAGAACCATCTTTAATATAAATTCCGTCATCATTCCCCGTCATTGTAATATCAAGTTCACCATGATTGTGAAAAATAGCTGGTGTTCCGCCATTATCATCCATATAAACATAATCAGCTCCACTATCTCCACCACCAACATTCGTTATAGTTATGGTACCAGTTACACTATTAGTAAAAGTACCTTGTTGCAAATAAATACCATGTTGTCCAGTTCCATCAATTGTAATAGCACCATTGTTCGTAAAAGTACCTTTATTGTACAATCCATCTGCATCAGTATTACCGACATCTATGTTTGAAATGGCAATTGTGCCATTATTGATAACGGTTCCAGAATTTTGAACTTCTAAACCATCATCACCTCCTGCAAAGCCACTAATAGTCAAAGTGACACCCGAATTAATGGTTAAGTCTGAACTCCCTCCAGCATTTACTCTTTGAACGGTTGTACTTGCTGTTAAAACGACTGTGGAACCATTTAGGTCGACATCGTTAGAAGCTGTTGGTAGGGTATCAGTGTCCCAGTTCAAAGCATCTGTCCAATTGCTAGTTCCTGAACCTCCGTCCCAGGTAACTGTCTGGGCAGTTAATTGAAAGCTTGTAGCCATCAATATAAATGTAATAAAAAGTAATTTTGTTTTCATAATTTCTAATTTTAGTTTTAATGTGTTATTTGTAAATCGTAATACTTCACATAAGAAAAAGCATTAGTATGTGTAGATGTTAAATAATTACCTGCTTTAAAGTAATTTTCATAAGGCCATTTATCAAGACTTACATCTTCATAAATAAATGGGTTTTCATCATTTAATTGCACCTCTATTTTAGCGTCAGAAGCAGTGATTCTAAAATCAAAAGCATCAAAACCTGCATGACCTAAGTTTACTTTGATATCTGTCCATGTGCTATTTGAAGTTTCTAATAGTTCATCTCCATCTGTGCTCTCATCAATAAGTGATTTTTTGTGACACCATACAAAACCATCTTTCCAATATATCTTAATTAAAGGCGGTCCGTTGTTAGAAGAAAAGCCATGAGTATCCATATCTTCTTCAGATATGATTCCATGAATTTGCATCACAATAACCTTATGATAATCATCGCTTGAATCAGTATTTTCTGAAACAGAATCAACCTTCAATCTACCTTTCATTTCTCCACCTTCCAAAAGTGTCCAATTTTCACGTGCATTATCAGGATTTATTAGTTCTCTTAACTCTGTTCTAGAATACGAACTATTAGTAGTTGAAATATCTGGAAACGTATAAAAAACCAATGAAGAATCTGTAGTGTCATCATACATATAAGGAATCACTGGTGCTAAACTTTGGTATGCAAAATTCACCAACGCAACTGGTTGATATTCATCTGGACTG
>Ga0307993_1000044_pt1 | contig 36960 bp, 18 predicted proteins | sample EllFjometagen260_FD_203163 | JGI IMG/M metagenome (GOLD analysis project Ga0307993, IMG submission 203163) | Marine microbial communities from Ellis Fjord, Antarctic Ocean - #260 | ecosystem: Environmental > Aquatic > Marine > Unclassified | place: Southern Ocean | collected 2014-11-02 | reverse complement strand
CGTCACATTTTGCGTCCGGCCCGAAAAAAAGTTTTCATTTTCAGAATAAAAAAAAGAGGCCGGACGCAAAATGTGACGTTAGCTGCCTACCCGTGTGCAGAACCTATCGATGAATTTTGATGGTCACTCGAGCAACGACCGGTTTTTATCGACAGGCGTGCACCTCTACACAAAAATTGGCTATCGATTATTATTTTTCGAGGAGACGAACTTTAATAAGACAGATCTCGAATCGCAATGTTTGGTATGGAACTGTCGGCAGGCGCGCTTCAGACTGTAAAGTCATTGCAGCGCCGCGCATTTGCCGACGGGAGACGCGAGGCGGATGGGTTGGGCGGCATGTGTAGCATCATGGTGAAGACGGTCACCGGCCGTGAGCCCAAGTCGCCGCGCCTTCGGCAGGCGTTTGCGTCGATTGCATACAACTACATCTGCGGGCACATCCCCGCGGGCGAGCATGTCAGAGCCACAGAGCAGAAAGCGAATTGGCGCGGATCGTTTGACATCCTGGCCAAGATCTTCGAGTGCTCGCATGCACCGACTCTGACACCCTGCGAAAAATTGGAGACTGGAGTGGGCTGCGACGGGTGTACACTGCTGCCGCAGGTCGCCCGGGTCAAGGAGAACCACACCGTGCGCGCCTATGAGTGCGTCGGGGTGTATGGAGCCAGCGCCGAGCCAGCGTGCCGAGGAGTGCTTATGACGGACGCGGAGCAGGAGCACGCGTACGCGCGGGACCTCGACGTGCTTGCGGGTGAGCCGTCTTTCTCGGAAACGCTGGCGCGCGAGTTGAATCACGAAACGTGGTGTCACGAAGCGACGCCAAACCTCGTGGTGGACGCGTACCGCAGGAACGCACGCGTCGTCGTGGGTGGCGAGATGCCACCGGACGATGCGACGTGGGCGCATGCCACGAGCGCTGTCACATTCACATCTAACGCAGACCCGACCCACCCCGCTAATGTCGAGTTCGTGCCGCTCGTATTTGCCGGCTGCCCGATCGTCGTTGCGTTCTCAATCCGGCCCATCAAAGGCGGCGAGGGGCTCCGGGCGGATCTCCCGGCCGGGTATTGGGTTGCAGTTGCGGAGAAGCACAGCCGGTTGGAGCGATGTCTTGCGCACGAAAGGCGTCACACGCCGGGACTGGCGCGGAAGCGGGGCGCGGGCGCCGTGTCGCCCCTGCCGACGCCACGCCAGACGGTGCGCAGGAAATTCAACGCAGACGCGGTTGACGCCCTGCTCCAACTCTCGAACTGTTAGCTTGGTATATATAGATCTGCCCGTCGATTCTAATCCATTCAATTATGTTCGCGCTGACGCCATTCAATCTGAGTGCCGGCATCATTATTTCGGTGGTTATACTAGCGGCCGTCCTTGCGAAGTTCTGCTGCAAGCCGACCGAGCCAGCCCAGACCCACCCTCTAAATTCCTACGCCGCATCCAAAGTCGTCGCCTTCGAGTCGGCAGAGGGGAGCTCGAGCGTAAACCCCCTGTTCAATTGCCCGGATGACGACGACGACGACTTTCACTGCGGCGAGGTTGAAGCAGGTTGTTCGGCAAAAAGGGCGCACGTGTGACCTGACCCGGTCCGGGAAGGGGTTTGGCGGGCGGCTGCCGGACGGCCGCCGCGCTGCGCTCAAGGGCATCACGGCGCCCATGAAAGCCACCTACTTCCCCAAGTACAGGTACACAGGCAAGGTGGCCACCCCGGGCGACCAGAAAGGCGCTCGCGGGGCGCAGGCGGGCATGCGGCGTGGCCGGCTCGTCGACCGTGAGATGGACATGTTCGTCGCGTGCCAGGGCGACGCCCGCAAGTTTGCGAGCACCCTGAAGCGCAAACCTCACGCATACACGGCACGCATGACGGCCGCGTTGACCAAGCTCGAGCTGCGACCCGTCGACACGCAGACGGTCGTAGGTGACATCGAGACTGGATTTGCGACGGCGGTTGACATACTGTGTGTAGACAAGCACGGCGAGCCATGCCTCGTGGAGCAAAAATGCGGCTTTGCCGGGTACTACGAACGCAGCAACGACCAGATGCTCCACGAGCTGGCGGAGTACAGCAACGCGCCGCTCAACCAACACCAGTTGCAGCTGTCGCTCACCGCATGGCTCTTCTACAAGACGTTCGGCATCCGGGTGAAGAAGGCGTTCGTTATACGAATCGTGGACACGGGGGTGTTTTTCCACGAGCTGCAGCAAAAGTTCCTAAACTTGGCGCCGGTGGCGCTTCGGAGGATGAGGGGCGTCGTACATGCCAAAAGCCCAAAACGAAGTAGGAGACGATAAAAATAGTTTTTCCCCCGATATCGATGAATTATAACGGCGCGCCGCCAGATTCAGTTGTGATAGCAGAAAAAAGTAAAGAACTCTCCCGTGCGTCCGATCCGACTGAGTTCTGCTGACCATATCAATATATCGATATAAAATCGCACCCCCCCTCCGGATACAATTGTTAAGTGATAAATCCAAAAGCACACGCATACACAAGCGCGCGCCATGCCCGGCCATCATCTCACGTGTCCATTCTTCAACTCGGCGAATTCCTTGCCGTGTCACTTCTGGTTTGGGGGGGCACCCCACGATGACGGCAGCTACGAGACGATTCTGAACAAGATTGGGCGTCAGCCGGGGGGCGCGCGCAAGCGGAGCCGCGGCGCAGCGGATTTGCCGGAGCCTCCTGTGTCCGCGTTGCTGATTATCAACCTTATGGGGGGTGAATCCGCGCCTAAGATGACAAACAAGCTCGTGACCAAGGACCGATGGGAGACCGCCGCCGCCACCAAGGGGGGCGTCCGCATTGTCCGCGTGGTGGCCGACATGGGCGCCGGGCCGCACCGCGGGGACCTGAAAAGCCTCTCGGACGAGCGGGAGTTTGCGGAACAGGTGTCGAAGATCATTCTTGAAATCGAGGACTTTGTCGGCACCGTGTACGAAGATGATCGCACAGGCGACGCGGTTACCGACTACCACGTATTCGTGCACTGCCGCGAGGGCAAGAACCGCTCGGCCGGCGCGCTGCTGGACGTGGCCGGCAAGCTTTTTCCGCCTCCGCCGTCCAATGAGGTCGGGCTGACGGGCCCCGGGTGCGGGCTGGACAAGCTGGTGGCAGTTCTAAAAGCCGCTTTGATGGAAAAAGCTGAGTACGTGTCGAGGCTTTTTTCGCAGCAGCACCCCGACAAGTGGACGGCCCGGTGGTTCAACCCGCGGTACCTCATGCCGCACGGCAAGACGTTTGACGAGTCGTTCAGGTGCGTAGTTGTGCCACACGGCCCTGAATGGGACGCAAAAGCTTGCCCTTTGATCGTGGCGACACCTTGACCACTAATATGTATGTATGTATGTGCAGGCTGCTAACGGACAAGACGCGCGGGCCGTGGATGTTCGGCCCCAAGACCGACGGAAAGCGCGCCAAGATGCTGATGTACGGCATGTCCACCTGCCGCGGGGGCGAGTTTGTCGGCCAGGCTGTGATGGTCATCTATACCTTTAACGACGGGCAATTCAAGCCGTACGCGCAAGGTGTCTCTACGTTCGCTGCAGGGGACGGGGGTGACGGCGTGGCGCGCATGTCTGTCTTTGACGGCGAGCTCCTCGGCGAAGACCGCAGCAACTGCGAGTTTGTAGCCTTCGACATTGCCGTGAGCTGCAATCTCGACCTGGTGGAGAGCCAGGAGCCGTGGACGGGCCGCCAGACGCACCTCATGAAGTTTTCCAGCGCACGCGCGGCTCCGACCACGGTCTACAGACGGGGAGTTGCGCCGTCGGCAAAAACGCGGGGAGTTTCGGTGCGCGCATCGGCGACGGTGAGCGTAAAGGTTTGGGAAGACTGCATCGGAGCGGCACTCTCGGCGTCCCGCAACAAGAATACAGACGGCCTCATCGCAGTCCTCGGCAGCAGCTCTTACGCGGAAAAGGGGGACATTGTGCTCAAGCTGAAGGAGATGAAGGATCTCACGGTCGACTTCAAGGCCGGCCCCCAGATGGGGCAAGGGACCGACGAGGGTGTCGGGGAAGGCCGGTACCGGCGGGCGGTCATATGCGTGAATGGGACGCCTGTCTGGGGTGACGCTTCAAAACGCCGGGTGGACGTTATTGACCTGACGGTGGCTGCTTATTGGTCGCACGAGCGCGTCAAGCAAGGAATGGTGTACGAGTGCCGCCAATTGACGATGATTCCTGGTGCGACAGCCGACCCAGAGATCCGGGCTGAGATGGAAGCGGTGGGCAAGTCGGACTACGACGTCGCAATTTGGTGTGTCGTGAAGGCGCGCGAGGACAAGACTCGTCCAAATAGCTCTCATGTGGCCAACACCTCGGTCGAGTGCTACAAGCGCCCGATGACGCTCGCTCAGCTGGGCGCGGCATGCGGGAGAGGCGCCATGCCCGAAGAAGGCCACCAGTCGCTTCCGCCGCCGCCGCCGCCGCCGCCGCCGCCGCCGCTGCTGCCGCCGCCGGCTTCGAACCGCTTCGTGCAGATACAAGACAAGATCATCATCCAACTGCACCGCAACATTATCCGTTGGACAAAGAAGCGAGCTCTTAACGTCGCCGCTGGCTTTTACCCTACGGGGTCTGAAAACACCGCGTCCAAGCGCAGGGTGCTTGACCTGGGTATCGGGGCGCTGGCTGACATCCAGGTGTACCTGAGTGCGCTGCCCGCGGGTTCTCACGTGGTGGGCGTCGACCTGGACAAGGACCAGCTCACAAAGGCTCTGAAGAAGATCTCCGAGATGCGGAGAAAGGGGTTGGCAGTGAACATCTGGCCTAAGCCGATCGACCTCACTGGGCCCAAGACCCCCTTTATGGAGGCGATGGCCTCGCTCGACGAGACCAAGGAAGGCAAGACGCACTTCTGGTGGGCGGACGTCGTTGTCTGCAACATGTCGCTGCCGCACATGATGAAGACCAAGGACGACCTCGGCATGTTTTTAAACAAGGCCAAATATCGGCTCAGCAGAGTAACCGGACGTCTGGTGATGACGTACCCGCTCTACGGGGTGAATCGCACCGGGAAGATTTTGAGCGTCACCCGCAAAGGCGAGGAGGGGGAGGGGGAGGATGGCTCGGGGTTCGGCGCCGAAGTTCGTGTCCGGCTGGCCGGAACCGTCGCCGACCAAGGGCTGACCGAGTGCCTGGTGACCGAAGAAGGCCTCAAAGAAGTTGCCGACAGACTCGACCTCGAAGTGGACGAGGCGGCTATGCAGTCCTTTGCTCCGCAGGGGGCGTTTGACTTCCTCAACTTGAAGCAGCTTCTTTACCAAATTGGTAATAAGCGCAGAGAGGCCCCCGCAATCAAGAGTCTGCGGTACGTGCGCGACGGGGCGGTGACATCTGCGCGGCTGGTGGCCGACAGCGGGTTCGAGGAGGAGATGGTCGCGGCCATCAAAGAGGGGGGGCGGGAGCTGGTGGCTGGCGTCGCCGTGGAGACATTTGTGAGGGAGAACATGCTCTCGGCTTGCAGCATCCGCACAATCATTTTCAAGAGAAAGTAGATATAATAATTCCATAGATTGATTTACATAACGATATTATGATATACTTACTATTCAGCCCTCCTCGCACATTTCTATCGTGTCCCTGAGCCCGTAGTAGACATAACCGGGGCATACCACCACCATCAGGACCATGAGCATGCCCGCGACCCACCGGGCCGCCGATCGGCACCGCGGGGTCCGCAGCTCGTCTGCCAGCACCACGATTGACGCGCAGAGCCCGGTGGCGAATCCACCGACGTGGGCCATGTGCGAGACGTGTTTCTCGCTGCTCATCTGCACCAGCACGATGGCCAATATGATGAGCATGACTGAGATGCGTAAGAGCGGCCTTTTTAGGCGGCGCCACCTGAAGACAATGTCCGCAAGATAGAGCCCTATGTAGCCAAAAACAGACCCCGATGCGCCGACGAGGACGAGACATGGATGCTCAAAGGCCCCGCTCAGGAGGTTGCCGCCGATGGCCGAAGCGACCCCGACCACGCTCGTCGCCACCCAGCCGTACGTGCGCTCGAGCCCGACACCAAAGGCGAGCATGGCGAGCATATTGCCGGTGAGGTGGCGGATACTGGCGTGCAGCACGGCGGACGAGAACCAGCGGTGCCACTCGCCGTGCACCACAATCTCATGCATGTCCCTGGCGCCCCACAAGATGAGGTATTCGCCGTCGAGGGTGGTTTCCGCGGTGAACGGTTTGATGTAGTGGAAAAAACGGGCGGGCCCGGGCGGCAGGTGACTAAAGTCTCCGCTCTCGTAGCCCCACTCGGCCGCCATAAAGAAGAAGACGGCGGTCTGCGAGATGGCATTCAGCATGATCCACCAGGGCACGTATTTGCCCCGCTCTCGGCAGAGCAGCCGCAGGAAAAAGTCTCCGAGCGAGTGCCACTCGTCTCTGATCATGGCGCACGCTCCGGAGCACCCGCGCCCGCTGTAACGGAGCGTGCGCAAAAGATCCCGCTCGGATTTCTCTCGCATCACGCGGCGCACGTCTTCGACGACGGTAGTCATCGAGTGCTCGGGGGGTGACAGCGGGTTGGTGACCATTTCCTGGGCCGTGTACGAGAGTGTGCTCCGGCGGAACCGACCCCAGGCATCCTTTGCAGCAGAGGAGGATTCTTCTTTGCTACGGCAGGACACATCCTGCATCTCAAGATGGGCCCCCTCCCGTGTCATATTTCGTTATTTTGCCTGTTTATGCCTGTTCATGTTCCGGCTCGTTTTATATGCAAAGGGGCGTGCCGCCCCTTGAACCCCTGCTCTTGCTGTGCTTTTGCTTTTAGAATCAGAAGAACTAGAACGAGATGTGCAAAGGGGCGTGCCGCCCCTTGAACCCCTGCTCTTGCTGTGCTTTTGCTTTTAGAATCAGAAGAACTAGAACGAGATGTGCAGAGAACCACGTGCATATTGTTCGTGGGTCTCTGCACCCCTACATCACTATCGATTAAAAATGGACGCCACTCGAGCACCCTCTGTTTTTCATCGATGGATCCTGCACATGGGTAGGCAGCTAACGTCACATTTTGCGTCCGGGCCGAAAAAAAGTTTTCATTTTTCAAGAAGAAAAAAGAGGCCGGACGCAAAATGTGACGTTAGCTGCCTACCCGTGTGCAGGATCCATCGATGAATTTCGAGGTTTATGTGTGAGCTAAGAACACTGACTGACCGGTTCGGTGACACACCGCATGGCCAGTTCGAAGTCGCTGCACAGTTTGCGTGTGCTGGCATAGAGGAGGAGTACATTCCCTGGTATATGTAGTGTTATTATAGTATCATACTGAGTTTATTTTTGCGCTAGATCTATATCAATCACCTATGACAAATTCTTCTTCTTCTTCTTTTGTGATTGTGAAAGTAATCTCAGACTTTCTCGGGCTTCATCGGGCGTCATCGGTTCCTCCGGTTCCTCCCGCCGGCCCCATTACACCCTGGAGGAGACCAGGGAACTTCATTTCGAAGTTATCGTCGTCAAAGTTTCCTCCTTTATTTACCATGAACTTCTTAAAAACGGGGTGCATCATCAACTCCTCGACTGTGGTGAGCGCGTATTCCGGGTTTGCAAAGTACATGGACGGGAGGTCCGGCAGAGTGCGTCCTTGGGACCCGGTCGGAAATGGCGAGATGGTGTTAATCTGCGGGAGCCCGAGATTCCGCAGGTGACCATACTCCCGCAGGTGCTTGGCGCGCTCGAGAGCCACGTACGTGACCACCACCTCGTTGTTGTACATGTACTCGTCGTGTCCGTACAGGTTGCCCATGAGCGTCTTGAGGTCGTTCTGCGGCGCGTACCGGCGGTAGCCGCGCGTGAGCTGCGCGGTGGTGAAACGGTCGACCACTTCGGAGAGCGGCGTGGCATTTTCGGAGAACGACTTGATCATGCGCTCGACGTAAGGCGCCTTGTTGGGGTAATCCGTGGAGTTTGTGACGTGCGTGCCGTTATCACATGTCGCGTTATCACACAGCTGCAGCGTGCTCAGGCCGAGATCGCCGAGCTTTGCCACGATCCCCATATTGGGCAGGCGGAAATGCCCAATGTCACCGTAGTTGTATTCAAAGACATCGGTATCCTTGAGCGTCTGCGCCTTATCACTGCCCGCCGGCTTGTATTCGGTGTCGTCGCAGAGCTTGAGGAAGACGTTGTCGGCGTGCAGGTCATTGTGCATGCCCTTGATGAGCTGAAAGTCTTTGAGCGCCGCGCAGACTTGGAACATGACGTTCTTGATGTAGTCGTCCCGGTGTGGGATGTCGTTGATCAAAAGTTTATTGGCCTTGGTTGTGGCCACATCGTCTTTTAACACTCTTGTAGTCTTTTTATAGAGCGTGCTCTGCAGGGTGTGGATGATTTTATTGATGCTACCGAGCGTCCCGTTGATCTTTTCCATGAGCAGAAAGACCGAAAAGTCGTACTTGAGCGGGTCGCGGTCGTAGTCTTTAATTCGGATCTCGGGCTTATCCTTCGGCGTGGCATCGAGCGTCTCCCCAGCGGGCTTATTCCAGAGAATCCCGCCTACTATCTGGAGCATCATCGTCACGGCGTCGTCGGCCCTGGCGTCGGCGGAGGCGTCGTATTTGCGATCTCGCATCCGCGTGACTATCTTGCTCTCAGTGGCGCTGCTCGGCATATGCTTTGCGACTTGGTCGCCGCCGTACTTGAGCACGATTATGTGCATGTGGCGAAAGAAGGGGAGCACACTCTTGGCGGCGGAGCGGTAGAGCTTCTCACCGGTACGCGCGAGCTCGGCGAGCTCGTCCGTCAGCTCGGCTGCGTCTTTTTCCGAGACCTTCAGCGCATCGAGCTTCCGCGCCTCTTCGGGACCGCTTCCCTTGGACAGCATGACAACTAGCGCGTAGAGCGTCAGCCCGGCGAGCATTAAGCGGACCTCGGTCTTCTCAACCAGCATCTTGATAATGTCCAGAGGCGTGTAGGTTGGCGGGCGATACGTGTCCCTGTTGTACTTAGCCAATTTGTCCTCCCCGGGCAGCCCGAGCTTCCGCGCCACCTCCGTCAGCCCGCAGCCCGCGATGATGGCGTCAAACTTGTGGTAGGTGAGCGCGAGCGACTGATCCATGTCCGCCAGCCGCTCCAGGCACGTGACGGCCCGGGCCATGCCCGGGATTGTGGCGAGCTCACCGCGCACGTTCAGCATCTCGAAGAAGCCCATGAGCATGTTGGAGGGCTCAAAGGCCGCAGGATGGGCGAAGATGGAGTGCACGCGGTCGCTGATGTGGCCGATCGTCTTGGCGTTGGTCAGCGTCTCTATCCGCGTAACGGCGTCGCCGGTGGACATTTTTGCGGCCACGACCGCAATCGTCGCGAGAAGGTTGCCCGTGCTGAGGGATTTTAGGATGGGCACCCATATGAGCGCCTGCGAACGCAGGCCGCGGAGCCAATCCGCGCCCTCTGTCTCCGTGGTGGCGGCGGCGGGATTCAGCGCCATGCGCAGAAGGTTGTGCATCCCATGTTTGCTTGGAAGAATGTATCCCATCACGCTGGTGAGAAGCACGCTGATGACGGATTTGCTCGTGTTGCTGGTCAGGCTCCCGCTCGACAGCGTCTTGCCGTTCAGAAGGTTTCCGAAAAAGGTAGACGTGCCAATTGTGGTGCCAAGAGGGTCGGCATTCGAGGCGCAGAGCATCCCACCGTATATCTTGACAAAATGCATTGACCGTCCCGTGTCGTAGAGCTTTTCGGCCGCGATGGCGGAGCACATCAGCTCGTTGACCGTGTCCGGACAGTCCACGATGCCAGGCACGAGCCGCCGGCAGACGAGCTGATCGCGGAACTGTCCGCCGGAAATCATGGGGAACTGCTTGAGCGCCAGCTTCAGGTCTTCCGGCACCCCGGAATCGCTGCCGTTGGCCCACGTGGCGCCAAACACCTGGCCCTGCTGCCCTCCCGCAATCCAGTAGTCGCCGCCCTTGTGAAGCGCGCGCATCTTGCTGTCCAGTGTACTGGGGAAGTTGAAGAACTTGAGAATCTCCAGAGGGCTGCCGCCTGCTCCGCGCACAAGCGGACCGAGCGAGTCCTTGCCGAGACGAACCGGCACATGCTCGACCTTCTTGGTTATGGCCGGATCGAGGCGCGCGTCATCGAACGATTCCTTCAGAAATGCCTGTTTTGCTGGTGCACTCCAGTCAATGCCGCCTTTTTGCTCGTTCTCCAGGAATTTAGCCAGCGCGCCGGGGGTGACGGACGAGTACGATTGCGGCATCGCCACCCGCTTGTCAATATGCAACGACGGGACGAGCGGGTGCACGAACCCGAGCAACATGCTCTCGCGTGGAACGACGACCATGCACTTGCTCACGTCTCCCCGGAGCAGTGCTGCGTGCTCGCGGAGCCGGAAGTTGTTGATGCGCCGCACGAGCTGACTGTGGTCCATGCAAAAGGGCTTCCAGTCGACAGTCATAAGCAGGTTGGTGAAGAAGACGATGTCGTGCGATTTGTTTAGGGCGGGTGAACGCGTCTCCCGCTTCAAGTGGTCGAGACTCGTCAGGGCCGAGGCGACGAGATTGACCGGGTTCATCATGTTGACAAAAGTTTGCTCAACCATCTCGATATTCAGGAACTGCGTCGTCTCCTGCTTGATCTTGGCGTTCCGGACCCGGTCCAGCTGGATGAGATACCCACAGTTGACCACTCGACGGCCGGCGTACTTTATCGTCTTCCATTTTTGGCGCTCGCCCAGGTTCGTCACAAAGGTTTTGAACGCCTCGGGGTCGTACTTAAAACTAAAATCGGCCAGGTCAAAGTCGGCCAGCTGCAGCCCATATTTGGGCTGCAGCATTTCGAGCACGCACGCCAGCTGCATCGTCATAGACTCCATAACGCAGTGGAACGCTTGGCGCAGTTGAGTCGCGGCAATCTCGACGCCAAGCCGCTCGGTCGGCTGCTTGGTCGGCTGCTCGGAGCTCTGGGGGCCGCCATCCACAATGCGCAGCTCCAGCGTTGTGGGCGGAATTGCAGCTGCCGGAATTCCAGGAGCTGCCTGGAAGCGGACCCAGACGGGCTTGGCTTTGAAGTCTTCTGCGAATGCAATCTGAGCCATGCTCGGAAGCCACCCAGGAGTGAGTTGCAGTGCTGGACTCCCTTTGAAGAAACCTAACGTGGCTACGTTTAAGATGCTTCCAATAACCCCTGGTTTTAATGATTCCTCTTTTGCTTTATCGGATGTACCAGTTCTGAAAGTCGCTCCCGGCGTGTACTCCGGAATAAAGTCTTCCAGAGCTGTCGGCGTGTACACGCAGCGCACAAAAGGGGTTGGCTCGTCGGTGTCCATATTGACCATCATCCGGAAGTAATACTGCTCGGGTTCGACCTCTTTCCTGTCCGACCCGAGGTCGCCGCTGACGGCAGTAGAGAGTTCAGCTCTGAGCGCTTTCATAGCATCGCGCTCATTTGCAAACCGTTCGCCGCGCGCATCCACTCTGTCCGCGAGAGCTTGGATGCGCAATGCCGCCTTGTCGGCAGAGTCGGAGTCCAGGATGTCATCGATCAGAGCGCGCACCTCGTCGGCAAAGCCGTTCGAGCCCATCTTCAGAAAATCGAGGCCGCCGAACGCCACCGCGCGCCCGAAGCGGAGAGTTTGTTTGGTTGGCTCGTCTGGATAAACCGATAGGAAATTTCCTTTATCTTGGGCTCTCTGTCTGTCATATTTATCATCTTTGTACGTTTCATTCTGAGCATGCTGGATGAGCACCTTCCGCGACAGGTTCCACCCTTTGGCGAAAAGGGTTGCCTCGGTGGCTCCCCGGAAACGCAGCATATCCACCTGCAGCAGTCCTCTCTCGTCCGGGACCTTGGATTTCCCATTTTCCAATGGCATGGCAAGGACGTAGTCGGTGCGCCTCGACATCCGGATCTCGACAGACCCCTTTTCAGATTTTTCTGACCATACTGGAGCTACGAGAGAGACATCGTCTGGACCGAAAAAGACATCTGGCATACCTTTTGTTTGGGATTTATAGGGGCCCCATCTGGCGGGCTTCTGATTCAGTGACGACCGCACCTGGATCCCGTTCTCAAAGGCGGCCAGACTGGACCGGCCGGTTTCAGCCACCAAGCCAGCCATCTGGCCATTCGTCCGTCCATCTAGCCAGACCTCCATCGGGAGATCCTGCGCGCGGACACTGGCGGTCCAATGCTTGACGGTCGCGAGGCGCGCGCCGCGGGCAGAGCTCTGCAGCTCCTTCGGGTCGAATCCTAACTCGCCGCCAGATAGCCCCGCGCCGGAAAACGCCTTTTTCCACTGATTGAGCAGGTGATTTTCCGCCTCCTTCTTGTATGCTGGAGCGATACGTTCCATGAGGAGCCGTGTCACAACTTGCACGATGAACCCAGAAGGCAGCATTTTCTTCTTCAGATTGGCGATCATTTCCTTGATCTTGATGCTTTTTTCATTATCTTCTGCACCATTGGTCAAGAATAAATCTTCCACCAGCACCAATGCCAGATCCGATCCCGGAAGCTGACTGGACTTCGAGGCCAATTTGCCGACCAGGGCCTTGACCAAATGTTCATCTTCGCTGCCATTATCTTTAATTGCATGTTCGCCGTCGTCTTCGAGAAGTTTACGCACACGCGCCTCCCGGTCCGGCCCAAATTTGTCTTGCTCAGGGTCCCACGCCGCGATTTTGGACTTCAAATAATCCCACCTTTCCCAGGTGACACGATTGGGTCTCCCTAAAAGCTTGTAAAATGGGTTGTACCTGGCCACCTTTTCTACCGAGTCGAGGACTGTTTTTTGACCTCGCGCTACCCTTTTCATCACAGGGTTCATCACTTTTACGAGAGTGCGCATCGCAAAGTCGAGGAGTTTCTCCCCGCTCGTCGTGAGATATTCTGTGAAAACGTTGCTCGCCTCTTCATATGCGATTTGCAATAGTTGTTTCTGGTTCTCATCCATATCGTCATCGGTAAACCCCAAGCCCAAGCCGCGGATCCGCGTGCCCGCCATACCCGTCGTGTCCTGTTGGGACTTCATGTCTGCGAGCGTGCGGTCGATCACGGCTTGCAGCGACCGGGCAGAGTCCTCGCCGGGACCTGCCTCGAGAATAACCCGGCCCATGCGGAACACCAGCTCATACATGTTGGGCGTGCTGCTCATGAACTGGTACAGCCGGAAGAGCGTATCTATGACCGAGTCCGGCACGCTGACCATGCCGGTCGTGTACGCCATGCGCATGAATGGCCCCAGCATCCCCATCCAGCCGTTCAGGTCAAAGGGATTGGCCTGCGCCTCGAACGGGAGCATCTGGCCATCATACAGGTGGCCCGTTTCGGATTTGCCATCATGGGCAAAGAGGTACCCGCCCATGCCCAAGAAAATGTCTCTGCCGTCCACGGGTCTCGGGTCGGCGGCAGTGACATTTTGTGCCGCCCCCACAAACTTTTTAGCCGCTTCGGCGGTCATACCTATGGTTTTGCGGCTGATCCATTTGGCCAGAGCAAGCGCTCCAGAAGCGCTTCTGCGTCCGGCGACAGCCAATGGGATAAATTCTCCCAAATTTTCCCAGAAAACCGAAGGGTGTTGTTTTGCTGCACCGGGGACCATGTCGGTATAGGCGTGGTACACCTCCCGCACAAAGTGGTCCGCTATCTTGGGGAAGCTGCCATCGACGCGCTCCTGGATGATGTACACCGTTGGCAGGAACGGGGACTCCCCAGGACTGGTTCCGCTCGCGATGCGCACCAGCTCGGTCATGTTCGCCTTCAGCTTGACCTGCAGTTTGGCAAACTCCTGCACGCTGCCGAAAAACACCTTGTACAGCGCCCGCATCAGCTTGATGAGGTCGATCGGCTTCTCAGATCCCGCGATTGCGCCCGAAACCGACGTGTCGTAGTACGCCTGCACGCGGCGGTACATTTTGGTCACGTTAAACATGTCTTGGCCCACTTCCTGCGTGAGGTATTCCACGGCGTCCTCGATCGTCATCGGTTTGAGTAAATTCATGCCGCTTTTGAGCGAGCGCATCAGCAGCGGCATCCACTGTGTGACACTAACAAGCTGCTTCAGCCGGGACGTTATATCCGCCAGGTCAATTCCACCCCCCCCTTTAATCGACTCGGTGAAATCGCGACCGAAGCTCGCGACGGCCGTGGTCAGCGCCTCCGGGCTTGCCAGCTCAATGAGCGAGCTGGCGCCGGTGCTCTCGTACCGCTCCGCCACCTGCACAGCGCCGTCCATGGCTGCGCGGTTGGCCTCGCTGCCGTAGTCCGCCGTCCACCGGAGGAGCGGGGCCGCCGACTCGTCGGCGGGCGGCTCCGGGGCACCGCTCCGCGCGGGCGGAGGGGCGGAATACGGGTTTAGTCTGAGCAAGGCCTTCTTGACAAGTCGTTTGGGTAACTTGGACACCCCGAGCATCGCGCTCGCGGCGTTCAGCTTTCGCCCCAGCGGCATGTACTCGAAGACATAGGGCAGCAACGCATTGACGCCCTTATCTACGCCCTTCGTGTACGCGTCTGACTTCATGGAGGCCTCGAAGCGTGACCGCTTATCCGGGTCGATGAACGTCTTCAGCACCGACATCATGTCGGTGCCGTCGCCATTGTTCTCCATAATCTCCAGGCCCTTCATGAGAAAGGAGACGAGGATTCCTTGGCCGACCCCGGGCGCCACGCCCTCGTGCTCGCCGATGAGGATCGGCGTCGAGTTCATCAGGTTGCCGAGAATGGTGGCCGCGACGGACGCGCCTCTGACCTGCCCCGCAGCCCGCTGCACGCGCTCCTCCCGCAGCAGCCGGCTCGCTTTCCCTTCCAAAGGTCCGTTCACGACATTTTCCGTCTCTTTGAGCAGCCGCCGGCGCCGCGCCGTGTCCTTCTGCAGGTCGGCCGTCACTTTAGCCTCGTACTTGCGCAGCCGCAAGATTGTCTCCTCGTGCAGTTTCGAGAGCTCCGATTTCACGACAACGGCGCCGTGGAGCTGCAGGAGGTTCTGGTGCGGCAGGCGGGTATCAGCTTTGAGCCGCTCGCCCTCCGCCTTCAGGTCCGACAAGGCAGCCTTGACGAGGAGCTCGTGGATCGCGCTGTTGGAGATGATGAGCTCCGTCTTGTCCCACCACGGCTTCTCTGACATGATGTTGCTTCGGTTGTTCAGCGTGAGCGTGTCCAGCAGCTTTGACGACAGGTCCAGCTTCAGCACGTCCACCTCCACAGGTTCCTCCCCCGGCCGACTTATCACAAAGTCTTGCCCCTCGAGCCGGTCCCGGTGCGAGAACCGCGCGCCCTTAAAGAGGTCCGACGGGCGCTCCCACTTCTTCATCGAGTCCCCTTTCTTGGTCAGAAAGGCCGTCACGTCGCTGCCGAGAACATCCCACCGGTCGGCCTCGATGGCGTCGCGCAGGAGCGCGCGCACGCCGGACTTTCGGAACGCAGTGTAACTCTCATGCTGTAGATCACGCACAAGCGACTGCCGATTTTCCATTCTGTTTTTTTAACACAACCAATGCCCCAGCTATATATATAATCCGAGCCATAGTGTGCGGCTGCATATTAGGAAGGAACAGGGCAACCGATGTCGCTGCTGCTGCGCGCGGCCGTGGCGGTGGCTCTTGCTCGGGCCGCGGGATCGACCCGCATCACGGCGTACGTGGACGTCCCGGACACAGAAGCGGGGCTCGAGTACGCTACATGGATAGCCGCGTGCGACGTTTTTTCGGAACAGCTCGATCCGAGCCGAATCTCCGGCTGCATAAACTTCTTCTTCGGCGACTCGTGCGACCCCGACAGCAACACGTGCGTGCTCGGCGGACATTCGTTCAACGCGTCAGACACACGCTTCGACTGCACAGACCTCAATTACGATAACACCGTCTGCACCGCGCCGGACGCCGCCGTCACCACGGAAGGTCCTGTCGCCGGCTCTGCCTTTGCCAGCGAGTCGAACGTGACATGCGACGAGATGGACACGGGACGGTCAGAGGTGCATGGCTACATCAACTGCCACGAGAGCCGATATTGCACTCTACAGCAGTCCGCGACCTTCGACTGGGGGAACTACGCCGACGAGGGCTGCTACGGCCCACACGCGGCAAAACGGCCGCCGAGCCCGCCTTCGCCTCCCCTTCCTTTGCCACCCCCTCCGTCGCTACCTCCGCCGTCACCCACCGGTCCGCAGATTACCGGGGTCCCGCGCCTCGTTCACGACGACTTTGTGGATGGGGTCTTCTTCTACTGTCCCGCGGCGGACCAGCGCTCCGTTCAGATTGTCGTCGATGCCACGGACATACCCCCCTTCGCATTCGCCAACCACAGCAGACCAGACCTGCCGCCGGTGGCGCTCGTAGGCGCGGGCCTGAACGAGCGGGGAGATCCGGACGCGCTCGCAATCTTCCTCGAATGCCGCCCGGAAGCTGGGCTGCCCACGGACATGAGCCGCGAGTTTATTCAGTTCTTCGCAGCCGGCATCACACTCGAGAACCGGGCACTTCGACCTGGCCCGGTCGAAGGGGACTACTACTCGCTCGGCCCGGACCAAACGCTCGTCCCGGACGCGGCAGCCCTGCTCCAGACAGATGAGTTCCACGCGAAGGCAGTCGCATGTACGCACGCGGGCGACGGAGGTCAGCCCCCCTGCCAGCTGTACAACACCACGGTCTTCAAGGTGGACGCCAGCACCGGCACGCCCCTGTACCAGATCGCAGACGACACCGTAACCGGGTGGCTGCCGGGCGAGCGCCTGCTCGTCCTGGTTCAGGTCGCGGCAGACTTCAAGGACGCCTTTGCCGCGCTCCCGGCAGATGTCGTGACGCAGGCGGACGCCCCGGACCGCGTGACGCGCGACGGGGTGTACCTGGCGGGAGTCCTTCCCGACGAGTGCTCCCCACAGACCCGCTGCTGGGGCTGGGAGCTCAATGCGGGACAGTCCACGGACGACGCCCCCCAGCTCCTGAACCGGATGGCGCCACTGACGGCCGACGGCGAGCCAATGCTCGACCCCGGCCCATTCGCCACAGCAGGACCGGCGACGCACGCCGACGTCGTCGTGCCCGACGTGCCAACCTTGTCACAGATACTCTGGCGGGCCGCCGACACAAGGGCCACGGCAGCGGCCTCGCTCGACAGCCTCACGGGCATCTTCGAGGACGAAAAACAGCTCGTGGTGGGTCACAGCGACACGCAGCCCATAACGTCCGGGGGTGTCATCTGCCTCAAGGCACAGGTCGCACCCGAATTCAGCAGCCGATTCTCAGTCAGTGTGAATAGCGTCGTCGCATGCGTTATAGACGACACACACGACGACTTCCACTACGCCGGCGAGCACGTCAACGGACCCGCCGGACGCAACGTTACGCTCGGATGCGACCCCGCCGACTATATGCAGGTCCCCTCCATACGGGTACTCGCGGGGAACCGAACCGACGCGAACTCGTTCTACCTGCTCCAGGCCCGCGCCGAGCAGGTAGACCGGCTGCCAGTCTCCGACACGGGAAGATGCGCGCTCCCGCAAGCGCCGGGAGACAGTCGTGAAATCGTCACCGGCCGTCCGGACGAGGACCGGGCGGGGTGCGCGTGCGATACCCTCTGCTTTGACGTGGCGCCGGGGGAGCTCTTCCCCGACATCGCGCCCGCCAAGGTCACAAATATCATTATCGATGCTCGCGTCCAGGTGAGCGACACCAGCCCCCGGGACGCGGCCTGCAGAGCCTCGGCAGGAGAGGAAGACGGGAACGCCGTGCTGCACACGGAGCAGGTGGTTGGCATGTTTGCCGTGCTACCACCACCCGAAGGGTTTCAGGAGAAGGAGGTGCCGGACGGAGATGCAGAAATTGCATACCAGACTCCAGACCCGCCGCAGCGAGCGCCCCGCACGACAAAGAGCGTGCTCGGATCACTGTCCTCCGCCAATAAGTTGACGTCGGTCGTGGTGGCGACCGTCTTCGGAATCACTGCCATAGTCTCGGCGTGCGTATTTGCGGCGGGTGGAGCCAGGGAAGACGCCGCCTGGCGGGCAGGAAGATATGCTCCCGAAAAGCCCGGACACGCAGAACGGCTGCGCGTCTCGTTCGCAACAGCACAAGCGCCCGTGCAAAACAAGAACAACTATTTCAACAGACGTTTTAGAAATAGACACGACACGCTCCGGTAGCTATAATTTGTAATACATTCTTTTATTAACGGCAGTATGGTTCTATTAGCATGGCATCTATTTTAAATTCTAGCCCATCTGCCGCATCGAGCGCCTCAATCTCCTCCTCGCCGACGAGGAGACCATACTGGTCCTCCATGTCACGCTGCAACATCTCGACCGCACAGCTACACGCCGTGTCCTTGCTGCCTGCCTCCACCGTGTAAACCTTCCTGTACTGGGCGAGAAGCCCACCAGCACTGCAGATCCGGGAATCACTGATGAAGATGAGGACGTTTCCCATCTCGTCGTTAATCTCCGCCCGTTCGCAAGCATCCCCGTAGCCATCGACAGAGGTTTCGTTCCAAGGATCGTCCAAGTCTTCTGCGAGATCCATGAGTCGCTCCTCGTCAAACTTTGCACTTATAGTGATGAGATATTGCTGCAATTGTGCTTCTGCCCGTGGCGCGATGCTGGCAAAGGAGCTGGGCAGCGGGCGGTTTTTTGCGGCGACCATGATGCGTTGGTTTGGTATATCCACATCTCTCATATTCAGCGGCGCGGCTATATTTTTCATCGATATCTGATAAAAGTTGGTTCATTTAGTTCTATATCATATAACGTTTTCTACATGAACGGGTCCGACTCCGAATGATCATTGTAATGGTCACTCCACCGCGGCGACTCAGATTTGCTTTGGGCATACTTGCTTTTGGACTTGCTTTTGGACTTGCTTTTGGACTCGCTCGCGGACTCGCTCGAGGACTCGCTCGCGGACTCGAGCTCGGTCTCGAGCTCGGACACGCTGTCGGACTTGTCCATGGACTCGATCTCGCCCGGCTCTTTTCCCGCAATCGCCCCCACCGGCTGAAGGCAAGGACGCTTGGCACGCCGTGAGTGCAGAACGGCGTCGCGGGCTTGCTTGAGCTGTCGCGTCCCGACAGCCTGCCGGGCCTGCCGGTGATCTCCGGTGCTGTACGTTGCTGGTGAGCGGCTCATCACGATGACGGTATTGTTGGCACGCTGCCCCGCGAGCGCGTGCTCGACCAAGGAGACGTCGGATCGAGAGCGCAGCTGCACACTCATGTAATATTCTTGCTTCGCGGCGAATCGGCGAATCTCTTCGGAGTCGCCCCCTCGCATCAGACTGAACCGTACCCCGAAATGGCTCATCAACGGGCTCTTGATGGGTGACCCGCCCGGACGCGTGACTGCGGCCGCGACGAGGTCAAGAATCGGGTGTGAGAGCTCGTCGTCCCGAGGGCCAACGTGCATAAAGTTGACCTCGTAGAGCGGGTCGGTCTCAACGCGCACGCACTGCCGCGCGCGCCGCAGGTCGAGCCATCGCGTCTCCCCGAGGTCTGTCTTCAGCAGACACCCGGCGCTTACGGCGTGCAGCGTCACCATCGCGAGCAGATAGGTCACCTGCCGCGTCGAACAAAATAATGGCGATAATTCAAATGGATTTGGGCCACACGGGGACTAGTCTTGAGATTTCTCAAAGACTATTTTTTCTTCTTTTGAAAAGCGCGTTCTCACCCGTCCGGCGGTCACAACTTTTAGTCCACACATGCCGATGTTTTCCGTCGCGTCGTTCGTCGCGACGTCAGAGGACCACGGACTTTCCCGCACGTCCGACCTCGCGAAGTTCCAGTCTTGGCCGTGCACCCGGATCACAGTTTGGGTCGCCCCGTCGCGCACGGTTATGCACTGCGCGAGGAGGTCGGTCGTATGTGCGGTTTCATCCTCCCGCCTCGCCTTGCGAAACCACGATGCGTGTGCCGTTTCATCCTCGGTGTACTCGGCGCCCTTGATCACGGCCACGAGCTTGTGCGCGCCGACCGCCCGGCACGTGATCAGAGCGTTGTTGTTACAGTAAACTTCCCGAGTCCAGGTGAGCCCTCGCGCGGGTTCATTCAGGGCGAAGCGACCATTCAGCAGCCGGTCACAGTCGGCACGCAACGAATCTCGACTTGACGGTGGGGGTTCGAGCGGCATCTTGTGACCAGTGCTGACATGGCATAGCTTGACCACGCGCTGTGTGCCCTTGATCATGGCGATTGCGGCGTCTCCTTTTTTTGCACTTGTACTATATTTGCTTCACGAAGCGGGCAGAAAAACCATCGATATCAGAAAATCATATATCGATATATTCCCTCGCCGCGCGGTGGGAATCAAGGTGAGGGGCATAAAATCATCGCGTCTCTCCCCGGGCCGACTTCGCTTCTCCCCGAGGTACTACGGTCTCTGGTGCCCGGAATTGCATATCGATATATTTTCTGGCCGCGCGGTGGGATTCTCGGTGAGGAGCATAAAATCATCCCGCGTCTCTCAGCGGACCGACTTCGCTTCTCCCCGAGGTACTACGGTCTCTGGTGCCTGAAATTGCATATCGCTATATTTTCGGGCCGCGCGGTGGGATTCTCGGTGAGGGGCATACAAACAATCATTCCTCGTCTCCCCCCTCTGCGCAGAGAACCATGGCTTCCTCGGAGAGCGGCTTGCTCGCGGCGGTGCTTGCTAACATTGGGGGCCACTTTGCTCAGATGGAGCCCGCCATCGGCTCGTACAATGATTTGACTGGCGGCGTCCTCGAGGAGTTGTCTGGCGTCGTGGCGCGGCAGACGGAGAAATGCCGTCCGATCTTGCTGGAGAATTACGGAAGCATGTTTCTGCGGCTCCGTATGGTGAAGCTGACGACGGGTGACTCGGCTGCTGATGCGGGGTGGCCGAGCGAGCACGATGCCTCTACAAACGGATCTTCTTACACGACCACGGTGTATGCGGAGTTTGATGCGTATTGCGGCACAGACAGCCGCTTGGAGGACCTTTACTTTTTCTCGGAGAGCTTCGACCGGTCGGGAATCACGTGTCTCACGCCACCGGATACCGTGTTCCGGGTGCCGCTCTTGGACCTGCCCGTGATGGTCATGTCGAACCTGTGCCGGCGCAAGGATTTGACGTCCGCTAACATCCTCAAGGCGCTGCCGGGCACGCCCGCCTACAATGAGAACGCCTGGGAAGCTGGCGGTCGTTTTATTCTGAACGGGAAGACGTACATGCTGAACTCCCAGGTTGTGCACGCCACGAACCGCACCTTTGTGTCGACAAATACTCATGGAAACGATTCGGTTCCGACGAGCACGGCGACGACTGTGCTGGATTCGCTTTATGCGTGCATAACACCCAAGACGAGCAAGAGCACCATGGTCGTGTCGGTCTTCGGGCACAGCAAGGTCTTCCTGCGGGAACGCACCGGGCCGCGGGCCACACCTCGTTCCAGGAAAAAGTCTGAGGTGCTCTTTGCGGGGACTTTTCTGCTTGAGATGCGGTACCCGCTCGCCCGCTCGGTGCAGCTCCCCCAAGGCGCGGGGTACACCAAGCTGACCAACACGGACCTGCCTCTGTTTGTGATGCTGCTGGCGCTGGGGGTTTGCCAGAACACGGCGGGCTGCTGTAAGATGATCATGTCGTTTGCTGAGAACGTGCCGGGCATGTGCATAGACGGTGCCAACTGGCAACAGCTCGAGGGGATGTGCGCGCTGACCGTCGATGCGACGGAACGGCTGGGTGTCAAGACGTCGGACGACGCGATCGAGTTGTACACGACGCAGTATGGCGGCGGGAACCTGGCCGAGACCGTGCTGGACGAGTTCTGCGGGCGCTTCGTGACGCCCGAGGAGTGGGAGACGGGGCGCCTCCATCCGCATCCAGCTGAGGCCAAGGCGCATCGGCGGAAGATATTCGCAATGTGGCTGGTCGAGTCGGCGGTCATGTGCGCGGCAGGCAACTGCGGCGCGGTCCCGCCCGAGAGCGAGGAGGACCTGAGCATGACCACAGTGTACACCCCGGGGAGGCTGCTCCAGTGGCTTCTGTGCGCAGCCCTGTCCAAAGCCATCGCGTTCCTGTATAGCCCCAAGGGCTCCAAGAGTGTCGGCCGGTGCTCTGCGGAGGGCAGTGTCGGCGGGATGAGCGAGCTCGCGCTGAGGCAGCACCTGCCGGGCTGCCTGGCTGGGTCGCTGGCTGCAGTAAAGACCCACCTCGTTACGCGCATGGTGACGGGCAAGTTTGTGGAGACGTCGGCGAGCAAGTTCAAGAGGAGCGAGCTGCCCTTTGTGTCCAAGCTCGACCCGCTCGCGAGCAAGGACGGGCTGTCGACGTGCACGGGGCCTTTGCGTGTGGGCGAGGCGATTGCCCACGCGCGCACGGTGGACCGCAACGTCGTTGACCCGAGCAAAGCAGACCCGCGCATGCGCCGCCCGTGCCCGTCCACGCCGGGAATGCTCTGCCCGCTCTCTCTGTCGAGCAACGAACGCGTCGGCCTGACGAAGCAGATGACGACTGTGTCGGAGACTTCCGTCCACATCTGCATGCCGGACGTTTTTGCGTGTATCGAGGCGGGCGGGAGTTCTACATCGTACGTGGCGATTGGGAAAGGCATCGGTGCGATTGGCCAGGTGTATGTGTCCGTCAACGGCCAGCCGGTGGGATCCCTGGGCGCGCACCACACGGCCAAGTTCCTGAAGCAGTTCAAGATGCACCGGGTGACCCGGTTCGAGCTGCGGCACCTGAGCATCAGCACGCTGACGGGGCACGTGAGAATCCGCTCCTCCCAGGGGCGCATGATGCGCCCTCTGGAGGTTATTCCCGGCGAGGGCTCGCCAGAACGCCAGTACGACGGCGTCTCGTGGCCGCAGGCGCTGGCCAGAGGCTGGGCCGAGTACCTCGACATCGAGGAGATGCGGCACTGCTTCGTGGCCGCCAGGGACCTGGCGAGCGAGCAGCAGATTACGCTGCCTGCGCGCACAGGCAGGGCCGCCACACTCAAGTCGACGCACTGGCTCCTCGACGACCAGGCCGACATGTTCTCGGCGGGGGTGGCTGTCGTCCCGCACCAGAACCACAACCCCGCGGGGCGAGGGCAGATGACGAGCAAGTTTGTACAGAAACAGACGGTGACGCCGCCCACGAGCAACCTGTTCACGCTCGTCAATTCGCCCGTGGCGGTCGACTCGGCGACGATGCTCGCGCAGAGTCTCTGCCAGACATCGTTTGACAGCCTGGTTCGACGGAGCGAAAACGCCGCCGGCGTGATGCAGGTCAGCGGCGGGGCGAACCTGCTGGTCGCCAACATTCCGCACCCGGCGACCGCCGAGGATGGCATCGCAATACGCGAAGGGGCGCTGCACCAATTCACGACGGACGTCATGGTGCCCATCGTCCTCGAGGCCTCCTCCCAAGTCTTCCGTGTGCGGACCATGGCCGAAAACGAGTTACGGGTGAGGCTGGCCTTCCGTAGCGAAGACAAGAGCTATGTGGAGTACAACCCGCGCACGGGCAAGTCGGTGGCCGGGCCGGAATGGATGTCGACGGACACGCACGGCCGCCCGCTCGAGGCATTTGACGCGCTCCAGGGGCGCCGCTCGTTTGTGGACAAGGAGTTCTGGGGGAAGTACATACGGAGCGGCGACGTGGTCATTGCGAGCAGGAACGAGGTGTCCGCATTCGAGGAGGGGAGGCGACGGGATGCCTCGGATCTGAGCGGGGAGCCTTCTCAGATCTACAGCGACGCGTCCAAGGTGTTCTCCGCGCCGGATACGACGTGGGGGCAGGTGGTTTGCGGATACCGAAGTGTCCGCGTCGAAAATGTGCCGGGTAACAAGTTCAGAGTGGTGGAGACGACCAAGGTGCTTGTGCGCTATACCCGAAGGGCGCGCGTTGGCGACAAGTTCAGCAGCCGTCATGGCCAAAAGTCGATTCTGACAGCCATCATACCCGATGCGGAGACGCCGTTTACCGCCGATGGCCAGGTGCCCGACCTGCTCTTCAACTCGCACGCGTTTCCGACCCGAATGACGTACGGTCAGCTGCTGGAGATGGGCGACTCGGTCCGAGCCGCCGAGACGGGCGTCGTGCAGGACGGCTCCTCGTTCCTCCCCAGCGCCCATCGCACGGACGTGGAGACGCTACACACCATGACCAACCCCATCACGGGAGAGCGCATCCAAGGGCAGGTCTTCATGGGATTTGTCTACTACATCCGGATGATGCACATCTGCGCCGACAAGGTCCAGACCCGCGGCGAGTCAGGACCCAACGACCCCGTCACGGGCCAGCCCGTTCAGGGCAAGAAGCGGGGCGGCGGAACAAAGGTCGGGGAGATGGAGACAGCCGCGCTCATCGCTTCCGGGGCGACCAGTGTCATCGCCGACAGGGGTCTGACATCAACGGACTCGTGCACGATAAAGGTCTGCACGCTGCACGGGCGCAAGGCGTTTGTCTCGGAGGACCAGGCCGGAGACGGCAGGCGCGTCTGGTCGTGCCCGCACCGCTGGAAGGACACGTCTGGTCGATGGAGGGGATGCACCGACCCGGATAGGCTGGTGGACGTCATGACCACCAAGAGCTTTTCGGTGTTTGTGGACGTGTCGGCCTCGATGGGCACCATCTTGAAGCTGGGCGTGTAAGCGAGCTAGCTCGGAGTGTAGATTAAACACTAACAATAAATTAGTTAAAACTAAAAAGCTATCTACTGTACCTTCAACGCGTTGTTCTGTATCCGGATAGTTACGGATTAAATGTAGAAAACTATTCTAGAATCGTGTGCAGCACCGCACAGCCCGCGGCTGAAAGACAGCGATGCCATCGTGCGGAATACTGCACGCTGGGCGATCCGCAAGCTACGCGACCAGCACTTGCTCTAAAATGATAACGTATATATTTAGACAGCACATTTGATGCCCCCCGCCCCTGCGTGATGCTGGTCAGTTTTAGATGCGTGTTTGTGAGCCGAGTAGAGGGGGCAGTGAGAGGTCGACACGTGCTGCACTGCTTTACAGATTGCGCGTGCGCTCCCCACGGCGCGGGTTTTGTCGCCGTATCCCACGAGGCGGGGGCTGAAGTGACACATAGACTCGCCGCCCCCGACGCCGCCTGCCATCTCCTCTTCCAGTGCTTCTGCCTGGAGACGAACGAGTTTGGCCAGGAGGCGTGGAATGCGTGTGGCTCTGGCAGCGTGCCGCTCTCTGGCGTGGCTGATCTTAAAGAAGCGCATCCCGTGCCACTGTTCGTGGGCATGCAGCTCGGTTTGCAGCACCCCGCAGGCCACGTCAAACTGCTCGCCGTCTCGACCGACCGACCGCTCTCGGGGCCGGCCAGGTCCGCCTCCGCGCTGGGACCCGGTGGGCTGACGGCCGAGGGGCGGGCACTGGGGCGCCGGCTGATGCGTCGGGCGGACGAGTGGTGGCGTGGCTCCGTCTCCGGGGAGGCCATCCACAGGCACGTCGCGGACGTGCATCTGCCGTCGGTCGGGCTGGCCAGCCCGGTCCCGGCTTGGGCTTTCATGGCACATCGCCCCGTGGGAGACGAGCGAGAGTCGTTCTTTGTTAGGCTCTTCGCCGCCGCCGCCCGGCGACTTGGAAAAGGGCTAGACGGCCTCAGTGACGCCCCTCCCGCACAGCTCGCTCCGGTGCTTGCCGAAGCGCTCCAGCTGGTGCCCAACACGTACGTCTACATGGCTGACTTTGCCCGAATGCCTGGCGGGGAGAAGCTGCCCGCGGACCGCTTCAGCAGCACCGCGCGCATAACCGGCGTCATGGACTGCGAGGATGCTGCCAAAGAAGTGCTGATGCTGGCCGACAGCCTGCTCCGGGGCACCTGGACGGATCCACTCGTGAGAGCCATGCAGGCGTGCCGCAGGGCGTTCGTCGTGCTCTTTGTGCTCGGCGCGGTCACCCGCGACGGGTCCGTCCGGCTCGAAGATGCCGCGTACGACGATTTCGAGTCGCACGCCTTCCTCCTCATGTTGCCCGCGCGGGCGGCGGCCGCGATGCTTTCGGACGGCTGCCGCGTCGCTCGCGCCGATCTCGGGGCGCCTCTCCTTCAGCCTCGCGTCATCGACGGCACGGCCATCGTGGCCGACGCCGATCCCGCCGAAGACCCGCGCGCCGCCGCGTTGATGCGCGAGGCGGCGGCGCGGGACCCCGCCACCTGGAAGCGGGTAAAGTGCAGGCGGGTCCTGCGCTCGTTCCATCGCTACGCGCTGCAGTCGCTCAACATGGGCGAGCTGTGCACGGCCGCCGGCGTGCCCGTCTACGAGACGTACTTTGAGGACCCCACCTCGCCCAACGTATACGGCGTCCACGCCGGGGCGCTCTTCGCACAGGACCCGGCGGCCGTTCGCATGACGCCCACGGACCCAGCGGGGCACCGGACGCAGGATGCGCAGACGCTGATGGCGGCGCGGCATCCGGTGCTCCCACACGGGCTGACCGAAGCCGACCAGCGAGCCGGTGGCGACCGGGTCTCCCGTGCACGCAGTATATTCGAGGCGCTGGGCGCGAACGTGCAGACCCCGGAGGACGCAATGGAGCCTCCGGCCGACGCAGTCGCCGTCTATGTCGGCGCCCACGACTGCCAGTCCCCAACCCTGCTGCGCAGCCTCGCGGTCAGCTTGCTAGCGGGATCTGGGCCCGCTCCGCGCGTCTGGGTAGATAGCGAGCTCGTGTCGTCAACGGCATTTGGTCTTGTCGTCCGTTTCATATAAAACCAGCCATACATTTCTTGTTCAACAACACGCGCACGTAATAATAGACACTTCTCTTCCTCGATCATGAACCCCGCCGGTGCCGGGCGAGTCGCAGATGAGCCACCAATACACGTCGCGACCGTCGAGGTCGAGCTTCCGTCAAGCCTGCTGACCGCGTTACCGACAGATACCCGCGACCGGCGGGTCACTCGGCTGGTGGTAGTAGAGTACCGCGAGGTCCTACAGATCGCTTCATCGGGCAAGAGCTTGCAGATACTGTCGGTAGCCGACGCAATCACGGGCGTTCTGTTCGACTCGGACAAGTCTATCCACGGCGCCGCTTGCATCTCCCAGGTGGTAGACCGCTTGCGCGAACACTATTTGGATCAGAAAGCACTCCGCGTCGTCGACGTCACCGTCGACCCGCACGCTCCGTACGCCACAAAGAAGAGACTGTCTGGCGAGAAGCTGCGCGCCCAGTCCATAGGACCAAGGCATTTGACGGAAAGGCTCTTACCCGATTGGGTTGCCGGAACGCGTACCTTTATTCTGCCGCGGGAAGGCGGCCCAGCCGAAGACAACAAAAAAAAGAAAGAAGACCCGAAATGCGTGCTGTTTTTCGCAGTCTCGGAGCGGTTGGCGACGCCGCCCAAAAACAGGCCCAAAGCGGTTGTCTTGGGCGTCAATTTTGGCCAAGGTGAAACCATAGTCGGGGCAAACGCTGTTCGCAAAAAAATGTTTGACAAAAAAGACAATGTTGTGAAAAATACTTCAATCACATACGGGGACCTCTGGGAAAAACTGCTGAAGTGGCTGTTCGACCAGGCCGACCCATACGAAGAAGAAGGCGAGGTTGTGGAACTCCCGGCGGCTCTCCGCGTCTCGTTTATAGACGGCTCCAGGCTGGCGACGTACGAGATTCAAACGGGGGATACGTTCGTGCGTCAGAAGACGGTCGTCCGCAACGCCGCTCTTGCAAAACTGGTGCTAGCCCGACAGAAATCGTATGCCAAGAACGTCCTCGGCGACCCCGATCCCAAATATCCCCCACCCCAAGATTTGTCAAAGCTCACTGAAGCGCCTTTCAAGATTAAGAATTCGCCAAATAACACGCTGTACGCGCTCGCCAATCAATTGGCGAAAATGATGGGAAATAAATTTGGCGGGACAATTAAGGGCGAGAACATACTGACCCAGGTCAGCAAGTGCGTGCGGGTGCTCATATGGATGCACTGGGAGCTGATCCGGGCTCCGGGCGACACATTGACCAACGAAAAGGACGGTGGATTTGCTCACTTTGATCTTGTGAGCGCCGGGCCCGGGCTTTTCTATCTCTCGGAATTGCTCGAGCTGATAGTGCCAAAAATGGAGCCACTGGCTGCGCGGGAGGGCGATAAAGCCCGTCCGAGCCTGGCACGGCTTCAGAACCATATTGGTATGGTTGTCGAAGAAGGTCTCAGGCTCCTCCTCGAAGCATACTTGACGAAACACAAATTTAATTCAAGTACTGTCAAAACTTTGTCGGGAGCCATTATCCTCCGGGCAAAAGAAGCTCTTCGTCCTAAGTTCGCCAAAGAAGAAGTTCGTCAGGAAGAAGTAAAACATTGCGTGCTCTTCTCGACTCATCAGTGGAATATGAAGGGTGACGTCGTCGGCGCGACCGGAACGTTACTCGCGGCCGAGCTCCGGAATGTATTCAAAGAAAAAGTCCCGATGCCACAGGGTGACGGCGGGGCGTCCGCGAAAGCGCTCCGGGCGGAAAACTTTGCGCGCTGGTTCAGGCTGCACCCCGTCTTTGGGGAGAAAAACACGCTAGTCAATTCCAGAGGACGGTACTCCAACCTGGGCGTGCGCGGGGGCGTTGGCGACGATGTCTCGCGCCCCATCTACAGGCAGTACGTCACGGTGCCCGAGGAAAATATGTACTCTAAGCAAACAAACTTACCAAAAAATAAAACGAAGCGTGATGACTACAAAAAAAGAGATGAAGAATTTGGACTGCGACTTGTGAGCGCGCGGTATTCGCCTTACTTGACCCTGTGCCATATGCACTGCAAACCATTTCCTAACACAACAACCGCGGGCGCGCCCAGCGGGCGCTTGTACACCAATCTCGAGTTTGACGACAAGACTTTCCCGGCCGAGATGCGATTGCTTGCCGAGGAGACGACGGGTGAGATCACCGCGGAGACGACGGGGGAGGATACCGATACCGCGGTGCGATGGGCGCGGGATTTTTTTCAGGACAACTACGCGATTGACGCAGTGTCGCTCACGAAGATGTACGAGCCCTTTTGTAGTAAAGAGACCTTTGGGACACGTGATCTGCTCATCGACACGCATGCAGCAAACAAAGACTCTGCTGTCGACATTTTCGACTCGGGTTTCATACCAAAAACCGGCAAAAACGGACAGCAACAGACAACCGTACAGGTTAACGACATGCCTCCGCTGTGGGTCTTCAACATTTCCATTGCGGAGAAGGTTGAAAAGTTTGTGGACTACGAGAAGGGCAGTGCCAGTAAAGCGTTTTTAAGTATGTTCGTGCCGAAAATAGAATAGTACCCCGACTGGACATACATACATACATACATACTAACATAAAAATTAGTCATATAACGAAGTTCTATACATGTTATCAAACACGAATTTTTTGCTGAGCGGGGGGTCCGCCTCCATCCAGCTCTTTGCGTGGCGGTTGCAGAGCATGAACGGTCGGACGTCGCCGTTGTCGTCCTTGAGCACGCGCGTGTAGGCCGTGTCGCGGGTGCGGATGGGGCGTTCGCAGTACTCGCAGCGCCTGGCGGCCGACGTGCGCTCGCGCCGGTCAGACGTTGCGGGCGCCGCGGCGGGTGCTGCCCCTGCGGCCGCCTCTTTTGCCTTGATGCACGCCGGGCACGCCCAGTCCCCGGGTCCGCCCTCTGTGAAAATGAATGTGTCCACTGTGCACAGGAGACCGCAGCAGGGCGCGACTGCGACCGCAACTGCGCCAATCTGCAGGATGCAGCTCGTCCCGGACGCCGGCCACATGGTCGGGAGCCGAAGCAGCAGCACGTGCTCGCACATCCCGCTCTTGTTGCTGCAGCAGATGCCCCCCGCGTCACTGTTGTGCGTCACCTTCTGCACCCCGTGCGCTCGCACGACGTCGCGCCGCTGCTTGGTCGTGCGCCCCCGGATGATACCGGGGACAAAGTTTTTGATGTTGCCGCAGGCGACGCAGACGAGCACCTCGGCGGCGCGACGGACCGCCAACTCGGTGGGCACGTGCGGGAAGCGCCGCCGGACGGCAGCCAGCTGCGCGACCGCGATGGTCTCGGGCAGGCGGATGCGGCACACGGACTTCATGAAAATGTAGCACGCCATGAACCGGTGCACGCGCCCGGCGTCGGCTCCTGTAATCCCGCCCATGAGCACCTTTGCGCCCGCCGCGTCGCCCGCCGCCCATCGCCCGGCCGCCTGCCGGAGAGTGTCTACGCTCGCCCGGCCTATACCGGTGAGCGTGACCCAGCGCAACTGCATCTCCATGCTCGGGCGCATGTGCTGCATGAGTGAAACGGTCGCGCGGTAGCTGTCCATGTCGGGCGACACAGCCGCCGCCTCCTTCTTGGTCGCGCCCAGCGCGGCCGTCTGGAACGAGACGTGCGGCCGGCCCGCCGAGTACCGCGGCACCTTCTTGCTCAGCCGCTTGACAATCTCCAGCCCGGGCGTGTCGAGGAAGAGGCTCTCCCAGAGGGTGCGTCCGGCCACATGCAGATTGTTGACGACAATCTCCCGGATCTTGGCCATGCAGCTCTGCGTGCCGAGCTCGAACTGGAGCCACAACATGTCGTGACACAGCGCGCCGTACAGAGAGGGGTTGTAGTGGCTGATGACGGCGAGGTACTCCCGCAGGCAGTAGTACACCAGCATGTCGCTGCGGTTCCTGCCCAGCAGCGCGGCGAGGTCCGGTGTCACTCTGAAGGCCATGTCGCTCATCACCTGCTTGCGGGTCGCAAAGGGCATCCGCGTCGTGCAGTAGCGGAAGTTGCCCAGCAGCGCCACCGTCACGATGTCGCACACCGCGTGCGCAAAGCACGCCGACTCGGTGCTCTTTTTCGCGATGGCGTCCGGCATGTTGCGCATGAGGCAGCTCTTGGGCAGGCACTTGGCGATGATGTGAGCGCACGCGCGCGCGTACGTCTCCTGCTCTCCGAGCCCCTCCCCCTTGCCGCCACCCTTGGACACGTCTGGGACGATGCAGCCGAGAAGGTCGTTGACCATATCGGGCATGTTGTCTTCGTTGATGACCCGCACGGTCTTGGTCCAGCGGCTTTCGCGCGTGGGGCCCTCCTCCGAGTCCCCTTCCACTTGCAGACAGTACGGGATGTGCCGGTCCAGGTGGATCTGCAGGTAGTAGTTGACGTGCTGCGGGTAGTGCGACCCCCACTGAAGCAGCTCGATGAGCCGGTTCACGCGGAGGCGCAGCAGGCGGAATGCGTTGCCGCTTCCCGCCGCGTCTGCCGCCCGCTCCCGCGTTTCGCCCGGGTCCCAGTGCGGTGCCTCACCGGGGAGCGGCACGAGCGTCGTGCTCGCCACCTCCCAAAAGCCTCCAAAGAGCAATGCCACATGCTCAATTCTGTTCTCAAAAAAAGCGCACAGCGAACCTTCCACGTCATGCGCCCTGCTGGTGTCGAAACGACGCAGCCAGGGCCGGGGAAGGGAGGACAGATGTCCGCTGTGCGCCCCTAAAAAAGCGACGCCTGGTCGGAACGCGCGGGCGGCGGCGCCACGCCACGCGGGCGCTTCCGGGGGCGGTCCTCAAAGGGCACCGACATGTTGGCCGAGGGTGACCACCCGAGCTCGTCCTGAGTGACACGCCACACGCTCGTCTCCTCATCCTGCACTATCCGCATCTTGTGCAGGACCACCATGCAGACCGAGCCGCACATACAGTGCCACCCGCGAGATCCCTCGGGCGGAACCATGTGCTCGCCACGGTACCCCATTTCGCAGTCGCGCGGGTTGATGTACCAGTTCAGGATGCGGTTTCGGATGCCGTCAAGCCGCTGCTCCGACTCGCTCATCAGGAACATCATCGTCATCGCCTTGCGCGAGCACAGGATGCACGGGCGGCGCTTCTCCGGCAGCGCCCCCGTCTGCTCAAACTGTGCCAGCTCTACCGGCGTCAGCGCCTCACGCAGCACAATCCCGCCCGACTCGGTGTGCCCCGGGAAGTTGGTCTGCATCCCGATGCACTGGTCCTCGAAGAGACACCGTCGCATGTCCGTGACGCGCCCGCTGGGGAGTGACACCTTGTGCGCCTGAACCAAAAGCTGATTCTCGTGCTCCCGCGTGAAGATGGGCAGGTCCCTCGGCAGGCTGCTGCCGAGCACGTCTATTGCCTGAAACGCGTCCGTCCGCTTGGACGGATCAAGCGCCGTCGTATTGATGTGCATCTCGTCGCACGTAAGAACGTGCTTGCACATCGCAACCAGTCCGCTCATGCCCGCGCCAAGGTCTCGCTCGTCGTCCGCCGTGCGGTCGCCCGAGGCTTTGGGCCGCAGCGCGGGGGGCAACCCGTTCACGATGCGCCCCTGCTTGCGTGCGTCGTAATCAGCCGCCTCATCCCATTCCGAACAATCCTCACCGTAGCCGAGCGGGTCATAGTACACTGTCGCATGCGAGACCATGCTGCACAAAGAAGGACGCCAACTAATTACACCGGACTGCAACACGCTACGGTCATGGTCCCCTTTATATTTTCATCGATAGCGAGTTTAGTGCTAAGCTAGTGCGCCGTCGGAGCAGCTTTTTCAAATAATATTTGCAACATAAACAATTGTTTGCAACTAACTATTTACATCTTCAGCAGTGCACGGCAGAGCGGGCAGGTGATGCGCTTCTCGAGCCATTTTAATAGACAGGGCTTGTGGAACTGGTTCTTGCAGCAGCGGAGCCGCCCGACGGGCGTGGCCGACTCGGTTGTTTCCATGGCCGACAGGCAGATGGGGCAGTCGTTCTCCTCCGCCTCCGCCTCCGCCTCGGGTTCCAGCCACAGGCGATTTCCGACAAGGTTCGGCATCGTGAGCGCGCTCCCCGCCGGAAACATCCCACAGCACTGCAGCAGGCTGGAGTGTCTGCGCCAGGTGACGCTTTCACTGGCCCACCTCATATCGTCAGGCGAGCCGTGGACAATGGCCCGGGCGAGCGCCTCTTTGTCCTGGTGCAGCTCAAAGGTCGACGTTTCGATGCTCTGCGTGTTTGTGGTAAAGTAGACCGTCTCGACCGGCCGGGTCTGGCCCTGGCGGTGGACGCGGGCCTCCGCCTGGGCGTGGGTCTGGGGGTTGAAGTCTGTGGTGAGGAACATGACCGCCGTCGGGCTCACCACGCGCTGGTTGGGGTCGGCCAGCTGGATGCCCACGCCGCCGGCCCGCATGGATAGCAGCAGCACTCGCTGCCGCGGGTCCTTCATAAACGTCTCGACGACTCGGTCGCGGGCCTTGATGGTCAGGGAGCCGTCAAAGAGGCTCACCGCTGCGTCGGGCACGGAGCCGCTCTCGGAGACGGCCTTTGCGAAGCGCTTGAGAACGGTGACGAACTGGCTGCTGACCACAATCTTGTCGTGCCGCCCGAGAAGGTCGCGCAGGGTCTCGACCGCTTTGGGAAGCACTCCGCCCACCGCCCCGAACTCGGGCGTGCTCAGCTTGTGCAGGTCGTGCGCGAAGAGCACCAACTTCATGCTGTTAAGCGAGGCAATCAGCTCCGCGTTGTCGCTCACGTTGAAGCCGCTCGTGCTCATGCTGCGCACCGCCGCGCTCCCTCTGGAGAGCTCCTCGTTGTACAGCGCTTGCGCCATGGGCGGCATTGTGCCGAGCGCGTCCACAGAAACCACCGTGCGTGTCTTGGGCGGCAGCGGCACGGCCTCGATCGACACGGTCGAAATGTACTTTTCCCGCATTTCTGCCACCCGCCGCATATTAATGGTCCCGTACCCACCGGACTGGAGAGACTTGGGGTCGATCGCTTGCTCGTCTGTCTCGCCGAGCGCTTTGATGATCCCGCACAGGTCTGCCGGCGAGTTGCACACCGGCGTGCCCGTCAGCCCGATGCTCTTGAAGGCGTTGCGTCCGATGGTGGCACACGCGGCGTTCAACCGCACCTTGTTGGCACCGTTCTTTGCCAGGTGACATTCGTCAATGGCCAACACCCCGAGCTTTGCGCGGAAGAGCGCGTGGACCTCCCTGCCCGGCCGGACCACGTACGCGCCCTTTTTGTGTCCAACGCCCCTGTGGTCGATCGTCTCCTCCGCCTCGGCATCCCACGCGTAGCTCTCGTAAAAGAGTGAAGAGAGCACGCCGTGGGACAGCACAATTATGTTGAGCCCCCCGATGATCTCGAGCGTGTCAGGAGCCTGCTTGCCGGACTCGACAACCCGCGTCTTCCACGCCCCGCCCTCGAGAAGCTCGTCCATGTGCGCCCGCCACGTCCCGTTGAGGGTCGACTTGGGCACAACCACCACACAGCAGCGCGGCGCCACCGCCAGGCGCAGCTTCACCCGCAGCGAGTCCCGCTCCCGCGCGCCGGAGGCCTTCTCGATCCTCCCTTGCAGGCGCATCTTCTTCGCCCGGCGGTGGTTGCGAAAAAAGGTGCGCCACATCGAGATAAGAATGAGCAGCGTGATGGTCTTGCCCGTGCCCATGGCATGGGCGAAAATTCGGGTCGAACGGCTGATCGCGCCCTCGCCGTTGTCCAGAATGCGCGCAGTCTCACGCAGCTGGTGCGGCATGGCCTTGAAGGGGCGTCCCCGGAACAGAGGCTTCCAGTGGCACTTTTCACGCAGAAAGTTTTCGTCAAAGGCAACCATTTTGGGATGTCGGGGGGGGGGGGGGGGAGCGAACGGGCGGAAAACCGAGCTTTGAAATGACCTCTCCGATTCTGACGTGGCGGGGTGTAATTTTATATCGATATCAACGATATCAATATCGATATAAAATCTCTTTCCGCCGCAACTTCTTGTTAAGACTCTACAAAGCGCCGCAAGCATATGACAGTGGGTGTATCTCGGGTGTCAGCGATTGGCGCCGAGTGCGGCTCGCGCATCCGAGGCGTGAGCGACCGGTTCGAGGGAGATACGGCAAACGCGCTGGCGTCCGTCGCCGGCGTGGTGTTGCGCCTGTCGGCCGGGTCTCAGCCCGCCGACGAGCATGTGTGGGCGGCCGCTGACGTGGCGTACAAAATGGAGCCAATATTAGGTATTAGTCTCGATTGCACACTCTCCAGGCGTAGGGGCCGGAGGCGCAGGGGCCGGAGTGGAAATTTCGTATATCATGCGGACACAATTTCGGCGGTTGCGTTTGTATGCAACCTAGAAGACAGCCCTTACTGTGAGCGCTGCCGGCCACTGGCGGGGGCCGTGCCCCCTTTTATAAAAAAGTTGACGGGGATTTGCCGGGAAGACGTAAAAGACGCAGAGCCCCCTGCGGCGGATGCTTGATAGGGCGTTTATAATTATATACGAAATTATATAAATACCTATAGACGCCTCTCTCTAGGAAGCCCTCAACGCCTGCTCTATTGCCGTGACAGTCCCATTAAAGTGGGGCGGCATCCCACGGGCGCCGAACACGCCGTTCAAAACCTGCCGCAGCCCCCCTGGCTTACGGGCGAGCGCGCCGAAGTTCAACCGCGTGGAGCGACAGGGCCCTTCGTCGTCGGCATCTACGTCGTCCAGATGCGGCCAGCGGACGCAGGCCGCGCACAGCAGAATGAGCGGCATAAACACGCGAAAAATGCAGTGCACGTCCACCTCCCACTCCGCAAATTCCCAGTTGGCGGTTCGGCCGAAGTGGCGCCACTCGACGCCGCGTCCGTCGGCGTCTGCAAACTGCCAGAGCGCTTCTTCTTCTGACATGCTACCGGCCGCGACCCGCTCGTTGTAGGCCTCGTAATAATCGTGGAAAACGGCGGCCAGGTACTCCGCGTTGTCGAGCGGCTCGTCCGCAGCCAGAGACTCTTCTGGGTGCGGCCCCCCGGTCTCGGCGGACGTAGCCACCAGTTCTTCCCACGCCCACACTTCGTACCCGCGGGGAAAATCGAGCCGCCCGCGGAGGGCCTTGCGCAGCCGTGCGCGCACCGGGCCGGCCGCGGCGCCGTCGCCGCACAGTGCGGCTGCGTACGTCCCGAACAGCTGGTCCAGCGGCCGGGAGCGCACCAAGGGGGCAAGTTGAAATTGCCTCAGCGACTCCCACAGGCTCGGGCCCAGCAGAGCTTGGGCCTCGCTCACCGGCGAGCGGACCCGAGCGCCAATCGGCGGCGAAAGGCGTGGGGTCGGCTCGGCTCGGGCGCGGACCGGCTGGTGGAGCAGCGCCGAAATCTCTGCGTCACACAAGGGCCTGTCCCATGCCGCCTCAGGGGCCGTCGTCGCCATGAACGCGCGCGCTAGGGCGACCGTTTGGAACAGGCGCACGCGCATGCCTTGGTTTACGACCCATCCCCGCTTCCGGTCCTCCTCGTCATTGGCCGTGCTGTCGTACTCGCAAGGGATGCCGTCGTCAAACAGCCGCCGGTTTTCAGCGTCTGTGAGGGCGGTCGCCCAGTGGTTGGGCCAGGTGCCGTGCATATGCACAACAACTGCGTACGGTGCCCCGGTGGGGGCGCCTCCGTCAATCTTGCCGATGCCGAGCTGCCGGTAGTCCCAGTCTTCGACGTCTTCGCACTGGTCATGCATATGCTCAACTGCCACCGGACATATGCCGTATTCCTTGTAGTCGCGCCGCGAGGAATCAGAGTCAGGCCCCTGGACAACGCGCGCGTTGCAGTGCCGCCGAAGGCTAGTCTTGAAGTCGTCAGAGTACGCCGGCAGCACGCGGTAGGTCACCGGCATAAAGTCGGATGGCCAGACCAGCTGGCTCACAAACTCGGAGTACCGAGCGCCCGCGCTCCGCTTCCGGAGTTTTGCGCCGAGTCGAATGCAGACATGAGGCTGGTCGCGAAGCCGCCACAGGAGAGGCCAGCTCGAGACCAGCGCCGAAACCGACTTGGTGTCGAGGGCGTCGAAGATGGCTCCTGTGACCACTTCTAGCGGCAGCTGCTCCAGGCCGATGCCTCTCTTCATTTACCCAAGGCGTGGTATATCGATCCCGCCAACCGCGAGTATAAATACTGAAATCCAATATATGTGGTTCAAAGGAGCGCGCAAGAGAGGCCTCGATGGCCTTCTCCGAAGAAATTGCAGCCGCCGGCCTTCTTGGCCCAAGGGCGGCCCCGAGGTGCGCCTCGAGATTCCTAGGGCATGCGACCTCGTATGCATCGACAGCCGGGACGGCGGCGCAGTCGTGGTGGAAATCAAGTGCGGCTTTGATGGGTACCTGGACGCCAGGTGTGGCCATATGCG
>Ga0307993_1000042_pt1 | contig 37328 bp, 47 predicted proteins | sample EllFjometagen260_FD_203163 | JGI IMG/M metagenome (GOLD analysis project Ga0307993, IMG submission 203163) | Marine microbial communities from Ellis Fjord, Antarctic Ocean - #260 | ecosystem: Environmental > Aquatic > Marine > Unclassified | place: Southern Ocean | collected 2014-11-02 | reverse complement strand
ACCCGAACATACAAGACACCGTTGGTGGTGTCATACCATTGGTCGCCTACTGCTGGGCTGGAAGGTGCTGTAGCATTTGAGGTGATGTTTACACCACCGCCACCCACTGCTGCACCGTTGACAGTTAAAGCGCCGTTGATGTTTAGGGTTCTTGCTGTGAAGTCACCTTCGATGAGTGATTCCGTGGAGTTGTTGGCTATATGTAATTTACTGGAGCTGGTATCTGAATAACCTGCCTTATACCCTATACATACAGACTTGGCACTTGTGCCTCCCGAATAACCTGCTTGGTATCCAATTAATACTTTATCACTACCGTTAGTGGCAACTTTACCTGCCTCTTTACCGATGACTACGTTTCTTGCACCGTAGGAGCAAGTGTATCCAGCTGACTTACCTATGAATACATTGTCATTTCCGCTACTAAGCGTGTAACCAGCTTGGTATCCGCTCAATACATTGTACTGGCCTGTGGTTAGGCCATTACCAGATTGGTATCCCATGCTTATATTGTAGGAGCCAGAAGTAGTAGACCCACCCTTGGCAGCCTGATAACCGATACCAATATTGTAACCACCTGTATTCTGACGTAACGTGTAATAACCTAAACTCGCATTACCCGAGCCAGTTACATAGAATTGAGATTGTGAACCAACGCTAGTGTTTCCCGCCCCCCCGTTAACAGAGCGTAGCGAGTCAGAACCCACGGCAGTATTGTGTTGGCCCGTTTTTAACGCTTTTAAAGTTGAGAATCCTAGGCCTGTATTCATAGTACCCGTGCTTACTACTATACTTGAATTATGACCCAGTCCTGTATTGGCCCACCCTGATGAGACAACGCTTAGTGTTGATGTGCCTATACCTACGTTTGTACTAGCATTAACACCATCGGTTAAGCCGTTAACGGATGTTGCTCCACCACCTGACGTAGCTGGCTCCCACTTAGATGCTGTGTTATCCCAAGCCAATACCTGACCGTCCGTAGGTGCCACTGTGGATGTGTCTACGTCAGTAAGGCCGTCTATTGTTGTTGCGCCACCTACTGCTACACCACCAGAGGTAATAGTGCCTCCAACATCTAGTCCATTCTTAATCTTAAAGTTCTTATCGTTTGCCATAATTCAATATCCTTATGGTTAAAGTGTGTTAACACTGATTGTATATACAGTGCTGTTTGCACTCGCTGTGGTGATGCTTAAATTAGCATCGGTGGTTACTATGTTTACATCGAAAGTAGCTAGTTGGGCTGCGGTGAATACATCACCATACTGTGTGGAGACTATGGTTGAGCCATCGTGAGTTACTAGAAGTTCGGAGATTTGAACAGCATTGGTTACGCTGTCTTTCACTTGAACAAGAACTTTAGCTCCATTAGCGGAGGCGATCTTGAACATGAGTAGGTTGACTGCTGTGGTTGCAGTGGTTGTGACTGTGGCTGTGGCTACGTTTAGTCTACCGTTGATGGTGAGGTCTTTAGTGGTGAAGTCACCTTCGATGAGTGATTCAGAGGCGTTGTTGGCTATGTGGAGTTTGTTGGAGTGATCAACAGATGCACCGCCAGCACTGTATCCAATACACACATTACCGTGATTGTAGGCTATACCTTGTCCTGCTTGATAACCAAGTAGGGTGTTATTGTCACCACCTCCGAGTTTATATCCTGCTCTGTATCCAACAACCGTTGTACCTGTTGACGCAAATGCCCCACCTGTACTACACGCTTCTGCACCAATAATTGTGGCATTATCAGAGACAAAAGTTTTACCTGCTGATTTACCAATCATTACACTATTGCTTTGAGAGGACGAAGCATAACCAGCTTGGTATCCACTCAGGACATTGTAAGACCCTGTATTTAGGGTGTAACCAGCTTGCTTACCACTCAATACATTGTTCTGGCCTGTACTTAAACTATATCCTGCACTATTACCTATGCCTATATTATTATGCCCCGTAAGGGTCGTGGTACTCCGTAAAGCAGACTCGCCAATAGCAATACTGGCTCCAGCACTTGTGATATTCAGACCTGCGAAGCTACCAATAGCTATACCACCACTTGAAACCGCAGTTTTCAATGCTTGTGTTCCAATGGCAACATTCCTAATACCTGATACATTAGTTGCTAATGCACTTTGACCGAGTGCAATGTTCTCACCATTAGTGCCATCATCATTAGCTAACGCTGTACCATCACTAGAGATAGCAATTGAGGTATCAATAAAACTACCAATGCCACCACCAGCCGCTGCTGTAGCCCACTTAACTCCTGCTGCAACCGTTGAATCTGCGGTTAGCACTTGTGCGTCTGTACCTACAGGTAATCTAGCTTGTACCGTTGTGAATGACTCTAAGTCACCTTTAGTCGTTAATGTGCCACCAGCCGAAGAAGGTAGGTTGGTTAAGGCAGAGCCATCTCCAGAGAAAGATGTGGCAACTACCGCACCAGTCACACTAACTCCTGTGGATGTGGTGGCTAGCTTCTCTGAACCTGCGTGATAAATCTTTAGTTCAGCACCTGCTGCTGTAGATAGGAAGTAAGAGGATAAAGCACTGTCCATTAAGTGTACTTCTGAACCTCCGATAGCCAGAGGGCCAGCACCAACGTCAGCAATGACACTTGCTGGATTCCCTGCTGAAGTGTGGTAAATCTCTAAGTCACCTGATGCGCCAAACTTAGCTTTGACGCTATCGCCATGTAGCGTATCACCAGTAATCGTGCCACCAGCTAGAGGTAGCTTAGTAGAATCAGCAGGTAGGTTGGTTAAGTTAGCACCACTAATAGCAGGTAACGTAGCTGGGAATCTAGCATCTGCTAAAGTTCCTGAAGTTAAATCACTAGCACTCGTTGAGGCATCAGTACCATCTGCACCTGCTGCACCAGTAGGACCAGTAGGTCCAGTGGGACCTGTTGGACCTGCTACAGTTGAATCAGCACCAGTTGGTCCTGTAGCACCTTGAATGCCTTGAGAACCAGTTGGCCCTTGGGTTCCTTGGGGAATGCCTAACGCCAGTACACCTGTGCCTGAGTTGTACGTAGATGTAGCGTTTGCACCTATGGCTAGAGTGGATGTAGAGGTTGTTAATGCGGTTAACTGTGCTGCGGATGCTGCTGCATTGGTGGCGCTTGTGGCTGCCTCATCTGCTTTAGTCGTAGCGGTTGTTGCATTAGTAGCTGCGCTAACGATGTGTACCATGTCAGCTTTAGATGGGGAGATAGTTCTCCATTCAGTGTCGTACTGGAAGAAATTAACGCCGTTACTATCTGTGTAAGCGCCTACTGGGAAGGTGACAGGGTTGTTCATTAGCGCAATGAGTTCATACGCTTTAGCAGAGATCGGTTGAGTGCCAATAGACATTTGAATGAAGTTAACAGCATCTATGATATTGATTGTGCCGTCTAAGTTTAAGTCACCAAATTCATAACCTTCAAATACCGTTTTCACTAAGTCGAATGTAGGTTGATGATACCCTGTCGTATATTGAACAATAATCCGCAGGACTTCATTTGCTGCTGCCTTTAATGCATTAGACTCATTAATGGTGGATTCTGTCCAAACATTGAACACCTTGGTCACTGAGTCAAAGTACAACGCACCTTCAACTAAAGCATCGCCATCGTTATCAACTGTTGGAGCTACAGACTTTGGGCCTAAGTATCTGTCATCGAATGAGTCTAGGGCAGTTTGGGCTAATGTCGCAGATGCAGCAACGGCAGTGGCATCAATCACTAAAGCCCACTTATTAGCTGATACGTCTGTGGCCAATGTCCCTGCTGTATGGTCAAGCAAACACACATACACATTACTTGTGGCTAGATCTTTAACAAGACCGCGAACAACATAAGCTACGCCCGTAGTCCAATCACCAGCCCATGTACCTAGCTCATTAGCAGATGTTAAGTCACCACTAGCATCATAGGCTAGAACCTTACCAGCCCGTTCTGCAACCGTATCGGAAATCGTAACACCACCAGCGTCATGCACTGTTTCAGCAAACCGTATGGTACGATCAGATTGTTCCTGTAGGGTTTGGGTAATCATGGTTAGACGGTCAAAAACGTCTTCTATGACGTTAGCGTCAAAGTTGCCGTATTGAACTAGGTCTGTGCTTTGGGTGATCGGCAATTTACGCAGAAATACTACGTTACCTGTACCCGATGCAGGGGTGTAGTCGTATATTGGGTTAGCACTGGTATTGAAGACGACATTGCCACCAGACGCAGTACCTACGCTAGTCACTGTGTAGTGTGTGTTGACAACCTTTAACTGGCCACCTACATATACAGTTAGATCAGTCTCAGTGAATATTTTAAAGCTATATGGAAACGATACTGTAGACCCGTTTCCGTTATAAATATGTTTGTTAGTGGCGCTAGATACAGTCACTGATAGTCTCCCATGATTATAGAACTAAATTACCCGCAAGCTATGCGGTTATTAGAAGCTAATCGCTTTATCTAAGTCTGGTGATTTAGAAGGGGTCGCTTCCCCAGCTTTCCACCATGATTCTTGGTTGTGATCCTTCTTGCGGGTTTTCTCCTGCTTCTTGAATCGCTTCGCTGCTGAAGGGTCTACTGCCTTTTGCATTTCGTTAATAACCATTCGCTCAAATGCTAGGCGTGTATACCAAAGTGAACCTGCTGGCATATTCTGCTGGGCAAATCGTAGGGCTTCACTTCCGAAGTTAGTGTCTTCACCCTTAACGGCTTGCTGCATATTACCAAGAGTTAGCTTTGTGAAGTCATCAGCAAGGCCAGCAACTGGGCCAAGCATAGTAGTTATCGGGCCTTTACCGTAGCGGTTAGCATCAGCAAATAAGAAGTCACCAAAGATACCAGCACCACCACCTTGTAAGAATGACGCAGCGAAAAACTCTGGCGTTACAATTTCTCTAGGATCACGGCCTTTAGCAATCTCTTTAGCTTGTAAGGCTAGGCCACCCATAATAGTAGTAGACACTGCCATGCTCGCTAAGTAAGATCCTTTACCACGCCATCCCTTCTGCTTAACGCCACGCATTAAGTGCGTACTCATTACAGTGATAGGGAATGATTTAAACATGAACGCTGAACGGGTTATCTCACCCATGATAGTACCGCTACGTTGCCCCATTGTAGTAATGGATCTAACCCTAGCGTCAGGCGTAGGTACGGCGTAATCTGTCTCGGTCAGTACCATTTCCTGTATCTTGGTTGATAGCTCAATCTTCTGCTTAGGGTTAAGATCCGTTCTAGCCATTACGTTCTCGCTAGAGAAATACTTCGCACCTTTATAGTCGATGGCCTGAGTTGAACGCATTATCTCCCAATCATCTTGGTTGATACCGTACCGCTTGAATCCTTTTTTAAGGGCAGGGGGTAGGTCGCCAAATGCTTTTGCTGTGTTATCAGATAGGAATGAATGAAACTCCATACCAAACGCTTTACGCCCCGCATCTGTCCAAGCACTTAGGAATGAAGCTCGCATTACAAAGTCTGCTGCCTTAGCACTAAAGCCTGATCCTGTTACTTCTGATTCCCTGTTAGCTGCTAACGCCCTAGTCGCCCAAGCATCAGCCGTTAACCCCATCTTAACAGCGGCTAAACGATCCTCTGCGTTAGATGGATTGAACAATGCTAGCTGCCTAGCAATAACCTTATTAGCTGCCAAGCCGTTAAACTTTGAGGTCAATCTCTGGAAAGCCAAGTCAGATAGGGCAGATAGGAACGCACCACCTAACTTAGCAGCAACAAGAAGACTTCGAGTGGCTTTCATAAAGTCAGCCAGTACAACAGACTCAGCTTGGTTAATCTTACCTGAAACGGTATTCCAGACGCTTTCCAATCGAGCAAGGCTAGTGCCTGTTAAGCCATCCTGTTTAGCCATATCCCTTAATGTACGGAATGCTGCCTCTGGGTTTGGCCCTAATACTTCCAGCTTAGATATATCCTGCGCCATGCTACTCAAGTGATCAGTTAACGTGGTGTATATGTCTGCGTGTCCATAGGTGTCGTGATACTTTAACCAAGCGTCACCATCCTTAAACATTAATACCCTGTGATCTTGCCTAGTGTTTGCTAGCTTACTGCCACCTGAAGCACCAGCGACCATATCAGATAGACCATTAGTGCGTATGGTTTCATATGCCTTATCAAGCATTAGCTCAAATTCAAGGTCATCCATAGGGTGGCCAGACGAGTTAAGCATCTTGCTTCGATCAAGCGCATCAGTAATGTCGGCTTTCCACTTAGCTTTATCCACACCACCCACACGAAGTGAGTCATGGAACTGTGGCAATGCCCAACCTTCAAGCTTCTTTATGTCACCACCAGCCTGATTGAATCGAATCCTCGCACTCTCAGATACCTGCGACCATGTATCAGCGTGTTTCTTGGCTAGGCTGTCACCTGTACTCTTACCAAATAACTCACGAACCATATTACGCAAGCCCTGCTGATCCTGCTTTAAGCCCATCATCTTCGTGCGGTAGCTCTCCATTACTGGAGCAAACTCAGCATGGAATGTACCAAGAATGGCTTTAGCCCTGTTATCGATGTTCGAGTAGCCAGCACCTTCACCCATATCCTTTACGAGTAAGGCCATTACACCATCAGAGAAAGTACCTTCATGCTTGTTAGCATTGGCAATCGCTTTGTGCATGACGATAGCTTGTAATGCGGTTTGCCTCTTCTTGAGTGCCACTTCTGCTGCCTTAGCTGCCAGTGCCTGCTTCTCAGCGATAGGTCGTGCTGTCCTAACATCCATCTTGCCGTTTAGAGTTAACTCCCTAGTGAAGCCATCAATCTTGTGCTGTAAATCTAAACCAGTTTGCTCATGTAATAAGCCAGACGCTATACCGCGATCAATACAATCGTGTAATTTAGCCACTAAACACCTCCTACGCAGATGAATAAACTCTCAAGGGAGTCTTGTTCTTTTTCAATATCATCAAAGGCTTCGCGCATAGTCTGTGTTTCCACAATTTCTTCACCAGCTTCGTTGACTATAACTCTTTTAGGCAGGCGTATGTCGTCACCGCTAGTGGCCAGTAATTGGCCAGCTTCTAGCAGATCCTGTTCATACAGTTCTTTAAGGAGGGGGTCATCAAGGTCAGACGCAATGGTAGCGGCTAGTTGTCGCTCATCGTTAATATTTGAGCGCCCTTGTGCTTCTCGAACCACTCCCGATCCTCCCGATACCCCCTCTCTATTTCTGGGGTCATATCCAGCGTCTTGGTTACGTTCTTGGGTCGAAACCAGCCCTTGGGATTCTCTGAGGGTTTTGTGGGTTTTGCTGTCGGCATCTATATTTCTCCGTTGTCTAAATAAATTATACGCTTCTGGGTGAGAAGTATCCAATACTCCGTCAACCACATTCGCTATCTCACTTCCTCCCCTGCCTGTATTATCAAACAATCGGGCAGAAGATACCTGTTTGGCGTATGTTTCAAAGGCTCCACTGAAGCCCTTATGAGCAGCTACCATCGCTGGTACATAAGGTAATCGACCAGATCCATAGTAACGCTCTAGCGCGCGAATCAATGCCTCTGACGTATCAACAGTAACACCAACTAACTGAACCTCATAACCTTGCTCCTGAAGGTTTTGGATCATCCTCACCCCCTTATCAGGGTCGCCCATAGTGCGGTCAAGTATTAGGTTTTTACGCTCTTCAACAGACCTAGCTATAATATCGTTAGCTATTTCAGAACTTTCTTCGTGAACGATCATTGCCGCTCGGTAATCCTTTAGGCTCAAAGCATCCATGTACTGAGGCAAGACTTCCTTAATAGAGTCAGCATCTACATGAACAAAGCCCTGTGATGGAATGTCACCAGCTTCTTGCAATCGTTTAAGTACGCTTCCTTTACCTGAAGCGCCACCACCACCCATGATGATAACCAAAGGCTTCTCACCATCAGCAGCAACAGAACCGTGAGCAACAGCTTTATCAATGATACCCTGCTGAAGCTCTAATCGCTCTGGTGTGTACTCGCCATCTTCTCCCCTGTAACGCTCATTAGTAGGAATGAGTAAGTCATCACCCTCTTTAATGGTAGCGTTAAGCTCTGGGTATCCAAAGTTATCTGCGGTAGGATCAACTAAACTACGATCAACCACTACACGCGCTTCTAAATCACCAGCATCATTCTTAACTATCTTTAATGATAACTCAGGGGAATCAACTGGAGTAATAGCTGGCCGCTTAATGTTTTCTGGCAAGCTATCAATTTCAGATATTCTTAACGTGCTTCCAAGGCTTGGCGTTTGATCTGCGCGTCCAGCCTCGCTAGCATCAACCCTTGCTCTATGTTTTTGAATTGCCTCTCGCTGAATGGCTGCGAAAAGGTCTGCGCTCGCTCTTTGGATTGGCTCTCCTGCTTTAAGCTTTTCTGCTGCGATTTGGATGGCATCACTCACTCCTCCTTTTGTATTAGCTAGCTTAGATAGTGCCAGCATTACCGCGTCACCATCAGCAACACGAACTAAATTCTCATCACGGTTTAGAACATTACCTGCCGCTTCGATACGGCTACCCTGCTCATTAAGAACGCTAAAGGTCTGTCGATCCCTTCTGACCTGCTTCATAGCATAATCAATAACCCTTGCACGTTCACTGAACAATGTCTCGGTTAAGGATTGTCCACCAAATAGATCCTCTGTCTCTGTACGCTGGAAGCCTGCCGCTCGCATATCCTGAACCATAATCCTAGCTTGGTTTAGGTTGCTTGGCTTGTGGATTGATAAGGCATGAATGATAGCTGATTGCTCGGCAGAGTCAGACACTAGCTCACCAACAATCGCACCATAACGCGCATCAACTACATCGTTAATGACTTGTTTGAACGCATCATCGCCTAACTTTGCAAGCCCTTGAGCATCACGAACCAATACACTGCTTGGTGGTAATGGTGGCATTTTGTTCATTGCGTCAGTGCCTAGCTCACGAAATACCTTAGCAGCATCGATGGCTGTTCCTGTACCTTCTGCGATATTCTTTATAGCTGCTCGCTGCCTAGCGTCCGATGGCGTAACACCATCAGCCTCTTTCCACACGCGAGCGTTAAGCAATACTTGGTTAGGGTCTTGGCCAGCATCTAATGCTCGGTTAGCTAGAGCAAGGCGTTGGTGTCCATCAACAATGAACCGCTCTCCGTCTAATCGCTCCCATACAACAACAACACCCGCTAAATCAATATCCCATTCATCAACACCTTTAAGCCGATCTGTAACGCCAGCCTTATCGCCTGAAGATTTAAACTGGAATGTCTCAGCATCGACAATGATAGTTCTTGGATCTAGTGAATCGATTTGCTGCTTAGACTCTGTTTCAAGCCTAATATTATCAATCTCTGCCTGAGTAATCGGCTTACCTGCTGCCGCGTTCTCCATTGCCCTGTCAGTTACTTCAAGGTGAGTATCTATTTCATGCGTAGTTTGTGGAGTAATCTCATCAGACAAACGCTGAACTTCTTCGATCTGCTCCACTGCCTCTCTAAGCTCTGGTGTATCGACAACTGTACCGTTAGCAATGCCACGCTTATACCCTGCCACTAAAAGATGGCCAGCACCCCTTAAAAGGCCAGCACCGACACCCGACATTAATACAATATTGGCAGCTTCTTGGAAACTAACCTCACGCCCTAACTCTTCCTTAAATCCGAAGTTCTTATACTGAATACCTGACTCGGTAAGCATAACTACGCCAGAATCCCAAGCAACCTTAGAAGCAAGCCCCCAAGCTGATGGAGCCGAAGCCAATACCATAGCTGCTACGTTAACTGGGTCAGTCATTGATCCCCAACCAACACCCATTAAGCTACCAGTAATTTTCTGCCCAGTAGTTGCTTGGTGGTGTACTCTAGCTTGCTCTTCTTCTAGCGCGTCAATGTCAGCGTTAATGTTAGACATTATGTCATCACGGGTAAGGAAGCCAGCATCAGGGAACCGATCCTTTAACTTCTCCGTAGACATTAGTAGTGATTCAGCATTCTCAAAATATAGATTGTCACCATTGTTATTGGCAGCTTCAAACTCTGCCACCCTACGAGCTTTATCAGAAGGGTACTCTTGATCCCTAGCTTCTGACAGCCCCTCTGGATACATCCAAGGCGCGTGCTTACGCATCGCATCCATGTTTTGTATATGATACTTACGCCAAGCATTACCCTCTGAAGTGGATTGTTCTGTGGCTTCAAATACATTAAAGTCAGCAGCGGCAACATCAAGAGAAGTGCTTACTCCTGTGAAGGGTACGCTGGTATCTATATTTAATCGCCCGATTCCCATTATTCTTTATACTCCAGAATGAACGGCTCATTACCAGCCATAAGTGTTTGGTTATTCCACATTAGATAGTATCGGCCTTGCTCACCATACGAAGTAAGTTCAAGCACGTTTTTCTCAATCAACTGCTTAATATACTCAGACGAAGATTGTGTCCTCATTTCTGTAGGGCCGCTTAGGTCTGAATAGCTGCTTGGAGTTCTAGCATTTGGAAGTGGAGCGTAATCCAAGATCTCTTGATCAGGTACGTTAGTGATAGTGTCGAAGGTAGATGCTGGGTGGCTGTTCTTCCACTTAATCATCTCAGTCTGCCCCATACCACGCCTTGCTGGGAACGTACTATAGTTAATACTGCCATGCCCTTGATTCGCTCGCATAGATACAGGCTTTTGCATAACCATATCCATTGCTGCGTTCATACGCTCTTCGTTTATATCCTTGCTGTAATCATTATCATCAACAGACAGGGAAGCGTAGGCGTGTCGCACGTTGGCAATCATACCCATTCTAAAGTTCGCATCACTCTGCGGATAAAGCCCACTATTAAACCTAGTATTAAATGCTGGTGACATATCAGCCATCGTGGGTAATACATCAGAACCCTTTAGCTTCATTCCAGCAGTAACGTGCTTCACTGCTTCTTGTCCATCTACTTGGGCCATTAAAGTGCCTAGAATAACCTTGTCGTTAGATACCTTACCTAGAAGCTTCTCAAGAACGTCATAAGAACGCTGGCCAACATTATCAATAAATCCACCTAAGAAGTCAGAACCTTTCTGGTCGATCATCTGGGCAAGTATATTTGTATCAGCATCTGAGAATAAAGCAGAGTTAATACCCCATACTTCATCCAGCTTCATCTTGCGAGAATCCATTTCTGATATAAAGGTTTTAAGGTCGCCTGAATCAATACCCTCTTGAAGCGTGTTGATCTGAGGTTTTAATAACCCCATCTGTACCGCTGCCTGTTGAGGATCATTCTTCACTAAGGTCATCATCTTTTCAATTGAGGCAGCAATAAACTCATTATGCTCAGACTCATCTAGGTTATTTGCCCCAGCGCCTAAAGCTTCATTCCTCATTTGGTTTAGATCAGAAATTGTCATAGTGCCAATAGCTGTCCGAATCTCTTCGCTCCACGCTAGAGCTTGGGCCATAGACTTCTGAACGTCAGTATCTGTGATCTGGTTTGCTGTATTCTCATACTCCACAATGAACTTATCAGTAACTAAACCGCCTTCTTTAAGTTGATCAGCCATGCTATTACCAAGCTTCTCAAGACTTGCCTGCCTAACCTTCTCTTCAGCCGTAACCAGCGCAGCGGCCACCTTAGCAGTAGCACGATCCTGACCTAAGAACGTGTTCATGCGTGATTGCAAAGTTAACTGCTCATCGATGGGCATACCTTCTGGTGGACTATCAGTAAACGCCTCTAAGAAATCCGCTCCTGATTCATAGCTATCTGCCCGCTGTGTACCAAACGCATCAAGCGTTACGTTGAACTGCCACTTAGCTCGGAACTGATCCATTTCCTGCTCACCACGCGACATAGTAATCACCTGACCAGCAACTTTAGACTCAATGTTTGCCTTAGCATTAATTAAGCCGTTCTCTAAATCTGTTTCATAATGGATAAGGTTTTGGGTTAACTCACCTTGAAGGAACTCAGTCTGTCGGGTTCTGTGCAAGCTATTCATTTTACCTGTCACTTGCAGGCTGTATATATCAGCACTCTGGGTGTAAGCAGTCTTTGACGCTGGGTAATTTAGGTTATCGCCATACTTCTTAATGATACCTTCCAAACCCTTATCAAATTGAGGCTTCATATTGTTGTATGTTGGATTACCATCAGCATCAAACGCAGCCTGCTCGCTAATGTTTTGCATCAATGCTTGGGTGTCTTTCTCTAAGCCAATACTGGCAGAATGTAGCTCTGACTCTTGCTCGGCTTTCTGTACCTTGTCTTGGTAGTTGTTAACCACTTTAGTTAGTGAAGCACTTCTCTGGAACTTAGCACTTGCAGCAGACGAAATAGCACCAAGGCTCATTTGCTCTGCCCCACCAACGCCTGTCTGATTAATGTTTGGTATTCTCACTTAACCTATCCCCCACCAATTGTTATCGTTACCAACCTTACCAACCCCACTAATCAATAAGCTCTCACCTTGGCTTTGCATTGTGCTGGCTTGTGCCGAAGCGCCTGCTCGTCTGGCCGCTGCTGTACGCGCACCCTGCTCCGCTGCAAAGGTCATTTCACGCTCTGCAACATTAGCCGCCTCTGCCATTACTGCCAAAGTAGATCCACTAGATAGATCAACCCCAGACTTAGCATAAGCTACAATTCTCTGGCCCTGTTCTTGTCCGTGTTTATACCGTGAGCGCCTTAAACGCTCTTCCGTTTCTATCTCGGCAAGCTGGGCGTTCTTCTCACCTGCTGCCAACATCTTATCAGCAGCAGAGTTAGCGTCACTATATTGCTTAACCGCTCCCGCGATTTGCAGAAATGCCATAAAACTCATGTTAATCCCCCACACTTAAAGTGCCAAATATCGAAACGATATGGCAGGCCAGTGGTAAATCTTGTTCAATTAAAATTCGGCCATCACGGTCATAGCCAATATTCCTCACCTGAACGTCCTCTGATACCACAGGTTCTTCGTTGCCAAAATTTGTGGTCGTGGATCGTACAGGTGGACGCTGGCCATTAATCATAGGGATGGCAGACTTATCAAGGCGTACAAAGATTTCATTCCATCGCTTGAATTTGCCTAGTGTTGTACCTGCTCCAGCATTAGCGCCATGACGAGTAGGTGTTAGCTTCGACACATATTTAAGGCCAACATTAATATACGCAGCTTCATAGTTAAGTGTTAACGAACCACTTGCAACGACCATATCGGGGTGTACAGCACCATCGGCTGTGATCTGAACTGTCTTACCTTCTAGGTGATCTAATCCTGTCACTGCGCTTGTAGCTGGCCCTATCGTTGGATCGTAGGAGATCATCGAATCAAGGTGAATATCAGGCGTGTATAACTCAATGTACTGCTTAATTACACCACCAATAGTGCGCTCAACAACGAACCATAATTGATCTGGGCCGTCTTCTGAGATCACTGCTAATGATTTGAATTTGCCGTCTGTAATATGCCTATGCCATCCGATCACTTCTTGGGTTGGTTCATAGGTCAGCATTAATAATACGCCATCAGAACGCAAGCCCATCAGGATTGAATCTGGAACGTGTGAATAAGCCAGTGCGGTCATGCCACCTGTGGTTATGTGTTCAGCCAAGAAGGTTATATCATCTGATTGAAATGAATCACTTTCCCATTTATAGGCCACATTACGCACCTGTGTGCCACTTCGTTGGATGAAAAACACATCTGAGCCAACATAGGCTGGATGGCCTAGCTTAGATCCATAGGAGGTTTGACGGCGAACGTCTACGTTAGTTGGAGTGATAGCAGATTCGTTACCACCAGTTACACGGAACTCACCACCAGACGTACCTACGATCAACACGCGCTGTGCTGCCATCCACTTGATATTGTTCACTCGGTCAGACGCAATGGCATAACTCAGGCCATCGGCTGCTAAAGCGCCAAGGTTAAAGTCTTCATATACGCCTGTCCTAGACCCCCATAATGTTTGAGGCTTGTGTGCAGTACCACCATACCAAAGGCGCTGCTCATAGAACACTACCGCCGAAGGGTGTCCCCTATAGGCAGTAAAAGCAGCTTCTTGCCATAGGCTAGTCGCCGCTATAGCTTGTGGCATGTTGGTTAGGTCTTTAATGGTTATGTTTGCTGTTGTGGAAAGCCCATCTGCGTTAACACTTCCGATACTATTAACTCTAACCCAAACCACCTCACCCGCTGGGTTGTTAGGCAGCGTATCTATAAGCCAATCACTACCAATATGAGAAGTGTGAAACATAGCAGAACTGGAAGTGATAACTTGAGTTGCAGAAACGAGATCAGCAAATGCAATGGTAAGTGATTCATCTTGGTTAACAGGTAGGAACGGGCCTTGTTTAAATACTTCATCTGCTATTGTCCAACTGTCATGGTCTAACCTAGTTAGTTTTCTAGGCTTATGGCTAGGATGAACGATCCACATAACGTCTGCGTTCTGGGCAAACTGTAGCTCATTTACTTCGGTATGTAGGTAGGTTGTAGTGATCTCATAAGTTGCACCACCTGACTGAACCTGACCGCCATTAGTGTAGAAACGAATGTAATTGTTTCCAAACTCAAGCACATAGGTTTGATCCACGTTGTACTCGAATGGAATTAAGCGGGTAGTATGCGCTGAGTTTTTAACCTCGTTAATAAAGCTAGTCCCACCACGCCTTTTAGCTCCACCATGCGGCAGGGCCATGAAGTTTTCCATAACCTCACAACCTGAAGCATACTTAGGTGAGTCTGTGCGGCCCATCAATCGTGGTGATAACTCGCCTGAAGCGAATGAATTGATTATTGGGGTTAGCCTCATGCTCGGACTCCCTCAAATACAGTAGCGGTTATGTCCTCTGTACCGACTTCAGTACCGTCATAGATTGAAGCTTCTGTAATTGCCTTATCTGCCATAACCCACATATCGTTAGATAATGATCTGTTTTGGGTTAAAGCATAAGACACTTCAGCGCTAACACGGGTGGCAAGAGCAAAGACAAGTGCTGGGTCGAACTGGCCAGCGTCAGTAATGCGTGCGACAAACTTAATGGTCGCAGTGTCGGAATTGCATACAAGGTTACGTCCCTCAATGCGGTATTGTGACTCTTCTTTTAGATCTAGCACTGCAAGGCAATACGGATCATTAGGCAAGCTGTACGCTTTGTCATAACCCCATATTGGTGCGGTTGCTATCTGGGCTAGAGCAACCCGTTGAATGGCGCACGACCAAGGAAACGCTCGTAGTACCGCATCACGCGCATCGGCGTAAACTGCGTTACATACATTGGCTTCAGTCGAACCATCTGCTAATGAGGTGATGGTATTAGCACCAAGAAGAGCTAATGCTCTGTTACATATTGAAACTTCGCTAGCCATATCATCCTCTATCTAAAAAAAGGGGCGTATTTCAGCCCCTTGTTATACTACTGGCTAGAATTAAGCCTCAGTACATTGCACTTCTACAACACATTCATCCTGTACGCGGGTTGCGCCAGCTACGAATGACAAGTATACCTGATGAGCATAAGACTTATCAGGACGCACATCGATCTGGGTCTTAACATCAGAACCAATACCTAAGCCCATTGCACTCTTAGTGAATGCAAAACAGGTGCGGGTAGTGGAAGCTAATGCTAGACGCTCAGAGCGTAAGAACTTAAAGCCCATAAACGTATCAATGTCACCTTGAACCAAGGCTTTGATTGAGTTGTAGTCAGCAGACTTCACTTCAGTGGTGTTCAACAGGTTAGAAACCTGCTTAGAACCAAGCACCATGTAGCGTTCCTCATCTGGATCAATGTCATTCCCATCTAGGATTTCCTTTGCAGAAATTAATTTTGCAAGGGTTAAACCAGCAGAACCATGCACGATCTTCTGACCAGCAGGTAAAGCAATAGAAGTGCCATCGCCATCAGTAGCAGCACCAGTAGCAGCGGTGATGATCAAGTCATCAATAGCGCGAGCCATAGAGTTTGCGCCAGATTTGGCATAATGAGACTCAGGAGTAACCAACATACGAACTTTATCTTCGTTGTCGATCAAATCTGCCCAGTGGTAATCGGCCATAGTAGCTGTACGGCGACTATGTGGAACATCAAGAACTGGTGTATTGGTGTGGCGAGTTGTTTTCGCAACAGCAGCAACAGTACCTAGACGTTCAAAGTGGAATTTCTCACCTGTCACAGATTGTTCGTTTACAGAACTACGCAAACGTGAACCCTTCTGTTGGGCAAGGTGGATTAAGTTGTCCTGAAACTGCTGAACAAACGCTTTTGAAATTGTATTAGCCATGAGTATTTCTCCGAATTGGCAGTGAAATTGGCGTTTTCTGGCTACCACTCAGTATTGAGTGACCGTAAACTGGCAATAACGCTTGCTTCAGCGAGAAGGGAAACGGCCCATCTAACCCACAGAACTAAATTTAGCTACTCTGATAGTTAGATGGTCGTTTATTCCTATGCGGTTATTAGATTAACCTTCAGGATATGCTTGAGAATATAGGTGTTCCATCTTCTCAACTTCAGTTTTGTGTTGCGGGTGGTTGTTTATATTGTAAGGATGCTCGTTATTACGCCTAACCTCACCGATACGATCCATTGCCTCAGTAGGCGATAGTGTAAAACGGTTATTGTCACCACCCTGTATGGACTGTTCCTCTGTCAGCGTAGCACCGATACTAGCCATCAGACGGATCATTCCAGCGTTGTTAGCTAGGCCACTGTCCTTTAGGAACTGTTGTGTCTCAGCATCAGCATACGCCGTAACTGCGTTTCTAGCTTGAGCTAACTTAGCATCATAAGCATGGCCCCACTCTTTCTTGAGTAAGTCGTTGGACTCTTGCATGTCAGCATCATAATCAGCATCAGACTTTGTGGCCTGCCCTTGGGTGTTCTCTTGCCATGCCTTTACTTGAGAAGTAGACAAGCCATTGTCGAATGCCCACTGAACAAAGTCAGGGTCAGCACCTTCAATCTGATAGCCATCGACTGTATCGGGACGGCCTAAACGAGCATACATAGCATTCTTTGCTTCTTGCTCATCCTTGGGTAAGTTAAGAAGTGTTGGCACTTTGGCGGTTAGCTTGGCATTGAATGCCGTCCAATCGTCTGCGCTTGCCTCTTCACTTGGAATGCGTATTGAACCACCAGCGTATTGCTGCGCGTCTAAGTAAGATTTAGCCAAGGTGTTAAGGTCTGGTATCTGAGATAGTGACTCGTTGCCACGATACTCATCAGACAAACCCGAATGCCACGACTCGGTTGATTCGGTTACAATTACATCATCAGTCATTATTCTTCTCCACTACACTGTTAATTTCTAAGTAGATGCTGCGTTGACCTTCACGAAATGCTGTCTCGTAAGGGTCTTTGCAGAATGAACTACGATCACCGTAAGCCACTTTCATATTGGCAAGCATTCGCTGACCTGTCTTAGTGCTAAACAATTCTCGTATATCCTTAGCTAGTTGATCCATTTACCATCTGCTCCAATTCCACCGCTTGTGCTGCGCCTGCCATTTCCTGCTGGCCCTGATCCATTTCGGCTTGCTGTTGTTGCTGCTGCTGTCGAGCTTGACGCTTCTCAGCTACCTGTTCAGCACCTAGCAATATATCTGCTGGTGCGCCTAGACGATCTGCTATAGTTCGCCCTGCTTTATCAACATCAACAATGTCCAATACATTAGGGTTAACATTTGCAAGCTGCATGATACCATCAATCGCACGTTGAATGCCTGTAACCTCATCCATCTTCTGACTACGGGCTAGTGGGCCTACATATTCAATGTCCAAATCACCACCAACTTCTTGCAATACATCTGGCATTGGAGGTAAAGCATTACCACGCATCATGGCATAAAAAGCGCGTTCAACTACTGGGTTAAGGAACTCAGACTGTAAGCGTCCAAGCGTGGGGCCGAGCAATCTTTGCATCAACTCATAACGCACCTGCACTTCAGTCGCTGTCATTTGTGGCCCATCGTTCAACTCTAACTGGTCAGAGAAGAAGATTCGCCTTACAGATCCACGCACATCAGCCAACATTAACTGGTCAGCATTCCAGTTAGTAGCATTCACAATCGGCTCAAGGTTATTCATATCACGCACATAGGTGACTGTACTTGGGCGCATATCAATCTTGCCGAGGATACCATTTTGCAAAGCCTTTAATGGTGGGTCAATCGACTTCTCCCACGCTTTCATGGCCAGTTTACGGGACTCATTAAGGGTCTTAATGTCTGGGCGAGCTACGCAAGCTGGGCCAAATCCATACACATCGCCTGTCGTCTTAGACCAACGTGGAACCATGAAGGGTAATTCATAGTATCCTGTCTCCATACAGATCTTCTTGTCGATCACACTAACGTAGTAGCATGCCCAAGGGCGTAGATGTGGTGGTGCAACCAATGGAGCCTCACCCTTTAGCTCACGCGGGAACACAGCATGGATGTAATCGAACTCTTTATCTGGATCTGTCTTTAGGGCTTTCATTGCCTTATCACCGCAGTCATCACCAAACTTCTGGTTAGCCTGTCGAGCGGTTAGTTTGATCTTGCGAAACACTGTATCGATTCGGCCCTCTTCACTCTCAGCAATAACAATGCCTGACAAATGACACGCTCGGAAGTTGAAGCCACCGAAGTTGCCATCTTTAGTCTTAATGTCAAACTGTAGGGCAGCAGTACCAAAGCCCACAACGTCTTGGTACGCCTCAGCCACCTCAGTTGAGAAATTAGACTTGCCAAATTCTTGGAACATAGACTTGCTACATTGCTCAAGCCAGTTCTTAGCTTCTTTGTTCTCGTTCAACTCATCCTGACGGAACCTAAGACCAAACCATTTAGTCGATGGGCTAGTCAATGAGCCGTGAAGAGAGGCAGATAGGATCTGTAACGCATGAATAGCAGTAGAATCATAAACCTCTGCGGCACGTTTAGTACCCTTAGTGGTTGTTGAAATAAAGTCTACCTTGGATGGCATGAGATATGTGGCTAACTCTTCCCACATTTGATCCCAGTTCACCCTAGCAGCCTTTAGGCTGTCGTAGCGTTTGATTATCCCTTCAGGGGAGAATAATTTAGGGTCGATCATTTATCTGCTCCATATAAAATACTCATCTTAGACCGCTTAGTGTCAGCGTCATCCAGTAGGCCAGCAAACCTAGTGCTAGTTCTATTCATACGCATTAGCATCAACCTACGCTTATGCAACGCCTTTAGCTTAATTGGGTCAGTCTCAGTCTTGATCTGACTGTCGATAGAGCTAAGTTCTTTAGTCACATCAGCACCAGCATCAACCCTGTCATCAATAGCACCTAAGCTTGATGTAACCTTGTCGTCTTCACCAGTTTTTGTGTAGGTATCAATGCCGTTAACATAAGTCTTAGTTACATCATCACCAAAGCTAACCCCACCAATTTTAGGTGAATATAAATCATTCGTTGTAGTTACTGGCTTACCTGTTCCAATATCGTAAGAGTTAGTGGTTCTGACTCGCTCATCAAGTAAGCCTGATGTTTCAGTAGTCGTGGTTGGTTCAATGCCAGAGCGTAGTATTGACTCAAGTATATATTTACTTCTTGCTTGATCTTCTTTACTTACCACTAGATCACCAGAGTATGTTTTCTTACTGCCTAGTGCTTTTTGCTCGGCCTCCATTTCTGCCTGAGTTGCGCCACCTTCCATCCTACCCATCCAATAGGCTTGGTTGTAACTAACCCCATCATTGCGGTACTTATCCTTAATAATGTCATCAAACAGGATGTTCTTGCTGTTCTTTCCTTCCTCGGCCTTAGCATCATAGGTTTCAGTATTAAACTTATCCTTCACAACTGGCTCTTGGTAAGATTTTTGTAAGTCCAAATGACGATCCTTAACGCTCTGATCAGAACTGCCTAGTGATATAGAACCCTGCTCTAATGGCTTAACGGTTAAGTCTTTTTTATCACTGGTTGTGAACCTATCACTCTCTGCGTATGGATCTGTGTTAACTGGCTTTTCTGGATTTACTTTAATACTACTAAACTCTTCAGCATGGGTTGTATCTTCAATGGATGTAATAGGTGGCTTTGTTGTCGTCTTTTTATCTACCACTGGCACTGTCTTGCTCTTAACAAGTAACTGATCCGATATTGAAGAGCTAGAGGTGACTTTAGCTATAGGGTTGCCAGCAGACACTGTAGCTGTTGAAGAGATTAATCCAACAGGGTTTTTGTCAGCCTTTGGTGTGGTGGTTGTTTTATTCACCACTGGCTTTACAGTAGAAACTAAATCAACATTACGCTCATGTGGACTACCTTGGGTAACAACTGTTGTTGGCGCAACTACCTTTGGAACAACTGGGGCTGCTGGGGTATTGTTAGCTTTATTACGCGCGTCTCTAAGCCTTTTAGCAAGCTTTTCTGCTGCGCTATTAGTCCCGCCACTACCCGCTCGGCCACCATTACTGGTCTGTTTATTAGCAGAAGCATTGTTGTTCTTGTTCTGATACCCTGTCATGGCACTGTTGCCGCCGTTTGGTGTTGCAAATGTAAGTCCCATAACTGCCTCTTATAAAATTTATTTACCAGTTTGCTGGCATGTTGATTTATATGCTGCGCCTAATCCATGCGGTTATTAGAAAGATCCAATCACTTGAGGCTGGAGGCCAAGAGGTTCTTGGAAGCCTACACCAAAATACCTGAACGCATCAGCACCGTGGCTGGCAAAGTCGTGTACTGGTCGATCCTTGTACACTTGATTAACTTCATCGAACTGCTTGTGATAGGTAGCAAGGCAATCGAGGCCCAGCTTACACTTCTCTTCATCGAACCAACAGCGGTTGAACAATGACCTTACTGCTTGGATACCATCCATTATAGGAATATTCTTCACTACATTGAAGTGTAGCCCCATTTCAGCAGCTTGCTCTAACCGTGAGCGTCCAGTACCCAGCTCCCTGACCTTAATGTCGTGTGGTGCGTTATGCTCATCATAGATATAAGGCTTATCCTGTAACAACTTAACGTAAAACGCCAAGCCCTCACCAGAATGCTGTTCGTAATCTATTACTCTTATCTCTTTATTCACTACCTGTGTGAACCAAATAGCCGTTGCGTCTGCTACTCCGAGGTCAAACCAAGTCTGAACTGGTACTTGTTGCTCCCAAGGTACGTTAGTAATGCGGCCCTCTGCTCTTGCTTCACGCATTTGCTTGGCATAGTACGCGCCTTTACTTACCGACATACACTCACCTTCCCAAACGTGCATATATAAATCTGGATCAGTATTCTTTAAGTGAAGCCGCTCGGCCTCCAGTGCTTTAGGGAACCAAGGATTTGAATCCCAATTGGCTCGAACAGCACAAATGTCTGGTGGTGGGGATATAATGAACCGCTGGTAAGTATCATCGAATTGTCGCATAGGGTTAAAACTAACTATGATCTGGCTAGAGTCAGACCTTATTGTCGGTATCAATACATCCCATGACGCTTTTGTTACCGCTTCAGCCTCTTCTACCCAGACTCGATCAATACCCTCCATTGATTTAATCTTGTTTACGTTAGACCTTAGCCCCTCGAAGATAAACCTAGATCCGTTCTTGGCTAGTATCTGTGTCTTCTGTACCTCAAAGAACGAAGTAAGCCCCAGCCTATCGATGGTATCTGATAGTAACTGAAGCACCGAGTCTGATACTGACCTCTGTATTTCACGCGCACATAATATTCTGGTTGGGTTTGCCCTAGCCTGAAGCACTAGCATAGTTGCTATAGCCCAACTTTTCCCTGATCCCCTACCACCCCAAGCCACTAAATACCTAGCATCACTCTGCGAGAACTCCCTAAATAGTTCAGGCATGGTAGCTTTAATCGTCAAGGAACTCATTTGGCATATCCTGAAATTCGACTAATATCTTTGAATGAACATCTAAGCCAAGCTCACCAGTAACCTCAATCGCCTTACGTTTAGCTGCCTTATACTGGGCTAGTTCTTTAAAGCATTGAAACGCCATAGCATAGTCTTTAGCCTCCATAGATAGTTCTGCTAACTTAACCATGCCAGCGATAGGATCACATCCAAGCGCGTCTAATTGTTCAGTAACGCTCGATGTAGCCTTGTTCTGTGTGCCTTTCTGTCTGCCTCCCGTTTTGGGTGAGCCTTTTAATTTAGCCATTCTATTAACACTCTAGTTTAGATTGATTCTTCCACGGGCCTTTTACACCCTACGCCCTGTAATATTGGCAGCAGATTGAGCATCAACATAAAGCCAGCCGTTGTCGCTATCATCTACACCTGCCATACAGACAATGAAAACGTCACTCTCATTTGTACGACTATCATGCCTACAGACTGAAATGACATAAGACGTATTTAAAAGCACCTCATCCCCTTTATCGTATGTTCCATTACTCTCATCTAGCACCAATACTTCAGCAAATTCGTTCATAACTTCCACGCCTTTCTTAACCATACTGATTCAACATCATTAGGATGTGGCTCCCTGTCACGCCCCTCACGGTACTGCCAATTACCTTGCCTTACTGGTTCACCTATTGACTGTTCTACCGTCCAGCCGTAGCGTAGACGATCTGACAAGGTTTTACGCGGTATCCCACTAAGCTCTGATAATTCCCTTATGGTGTACTCTTCCCCTAAGTGAAGAACACGATGGTGTCTGTCGATAGCTTCCTTACCATTTTGGAAGACTATTCCTAATTCCCATGCTCTCGTTTTGATGGTGCTGTACTTTATGCCGAGGCGTTCTGATGCCTCCCTTAAAGTAAAACCCCTTAACGCAAAAAACTGCAATATCACCGAAGTGTCGCAGTTGTACCTATCCCGCAAGAAATTATGCGGCTGTCTTTTCGCCTGTTGATCCAAAGCCACCTATGCCTCTGTCGGTTTCTTCTAACTCATCTACTACATCCCACACGATTTGATCTACCTTCTCGATAACTAGCTGTGCGATACGATCACCTGATTCAATGTACTGGGTTACTTGGCTATTGTTATACAGTGATACAAACACCTGACCTCGATAGTCACTATCGATAATACCAACACAATTACTGGGAGCTAATCCTTTCTTATCAGCCAAACCACTACGGGCAAATACCTTACCGCAGTAACCAACTGGAATATGTAGCTGGATACCTGTTGGGATCAACTCGGCCATGCCTTGTATAATATACTGTGGCTTACCTATCTCAGCGTATAAATCCATCGCAGCAGATCCCTTAGTTTGATACGCAGGCAATGGGTGCTTACCCGTATGCTTAATCTTTACCTTAATGCCTGTCTTCTTTGCTGCTGCCATTCCAGATACCCAGATATTAACTCAATGGTTTATTATACCACATTACTGAATCATGCTACGAAATTCTTCTATTGTCATACCCAGAGCCTTGGCTTCTTTGTGGTCATCGATGCCATTCCGAGCCTTACACTTAACCGCGTAACTAGCATCCATCATCTTCTCATTCTTGGCCAATATCTTCTTAGCCTCAGTTTCAGAATAATAGGTACGGCGGTAATGATCATTGCTCACCCAGAGATACCGAGTAAGAACAAAACCCAACAGCCTGACATTAAGACGGAACCCATTACGCTAACAATTATCAGCGCAGTGTCACGCTTCTCAACAGCCTTTACTAAATCGCTTGATGCTAAATATTTATAATCCTTCATCACAATACCCCTTTACCCTATTAAGCTCGGTTAACCATGCGGCCAGCGCACTATCTGCTCTATTACTATACGGAACAAGAAGCGACATATCAAAGCCGCCTGCCTCAGTGTGTTCTTTATAGACCTTGTTGTACTCTCCAACAGCCTCAAGGCGCTTTACGTTTAACTGCTCTAGTAAATCCATAATACCCCCTAGTAGTTCACTTCTTGATATTCAGCCCACTCGCGCGCATCATCAACGCCCTCGCTTTCCATATCAATATCGTTGTACACATCTTCAAGCTGATCTGGAGACAACACCCCAGTGCGCTTAATAAACTTCATCTGGTTAGCGTTTCTGAATAAATCCATCAACCCCTTTTCAATCAAGTTGCGCTCATAGTTATCTCTTGGCATTTCCCACGCCATAAAGCCACTCTTCATAATGCGCTCAATATCTAACCTTAATTCATTATTAGTCATAACCACCTCACTGGGGCCGTAGCCCCTTATTATTTAAGCTGCTTTTCTTGCGTAGTATTCTTCAGCACCCAAAGCCATGTAAGTTAACAAGTCTTCAGGAGTCTGGAAAAGGCGAGCGATCAAACCGTCAACCTCACCTTCAATCTTCATCCAGTAAGCATCTTCCATGCCGTCATATAAACCAGATCCGATTTCGATACCGTCTTTCAAAAGTACAAGCTTCTTGTTGGTAGAACCTTCGATTGCTTCTAGTGATGTAATAAATGTTGTCATGGTGAACCTCTTCGTTGTTTGGTTTAACTAAACTACACCACCACCATATATACATTTATGTTCATGGTCAACACATTTTTGAATATAAACTAAATTAATTTCTGGAGGTCATCGCCGCATGTCGGGCTTGGGCTAACCTGTATCGCTTAAAGTCAGCTAGAGACTGCTGCCTACCACCGCGCTTATCAGCCTCATAAATCATCATCACTACCTTGTCTGTTTCTATCGTGGCTCGCTGCTCCCGCGATGGGCCAGTGGGACGGCCTGAGTCTGGTGGGAATAACTCGTTAACACTTACGCCAACCGATTCTGCTACCTCCATTGCGCTAGCTCCACAGGCGAAACAGTTTATTAGCACTGTACCATCTGAGCATTCTTTTAGGCTTAGGCTTCCTGAACCTCCACCATGTACAGGACAACATGCCCTCCACCGATTAGTACCACTAGACCTAACCCCCTCCAGCATCATTAAGATTGCTTCAACACTCATGCTGCTTTTCCTTTTGCATATCTGATCTGGGTACTGATTATATATTTTCTGGTTTCTTCTGAAATGCCATCGACCATGCGAGGCTTGATTGCGTTAGGCCATACACCATATCGATTCCTGTAAGTGTGGCTAGCCCATGAGTCTTTATAGTTCTTACCGCGAGAATACAAAAGCACTTCACTATAGAACTTGGTCTTGTCTTCTTTGGTGTGCTTCCTGTTCCGCTGCTCTGGTGACAACTTGGTTAGGATCTCATCAGTAGAATCAAGCTGCTCCTGTAAGCTGATCTCATAGCCGCACTTACATCGTAATCCCACCATCTGCTGAGTGCAAACTGGGCATTCCTTAACTTTAACCTCATCCTTCTTTTTGGTCAATTTCTTCTCGCTGAACTTTTGATCACCATCATCTAAAACATCGGGAACAACATCCTCAGCAAAACCATGCCTTGCCACGTTACCAGAATGATCTAGGTAGATGGCGTTCTCTTTACCCTCGAAGGTTCTTTGAATGCGGCCTGCCCTCTGGCAAAACGAAATTAAACTCTTTGTACTGTATGCGTCAATTAAACAAGAAACTCTTGGCTCGTCATAGCCTGTGTTAAGTAGGCGTGAGCAACTTAGAATCAAGAACTCACCATTGTTATGGGCTTGGTAGATATGCTGTCTTAGCTCATCGTCCATATAGCCATCGATGTGGCAGGCTGGATACCCTGCTTGAATGAATGTTTCAACCAAAGTCTTGGAGTGTTTAATAGATGGGGCAAAGGCGATGGTCTGCCTACCCTCTGCGTACTTAACCCAGTTGGCCACTATGTCACCGACCAAACCCTTATCTTCTTCGATGGCCTGAGACAAGCTAGCTGGATCATAATCACTGCCACCAGTAGACAATGCCTTAGTCTTTACACCCTTTAACGCAACGCTACGCCCACCATAGTAATCTATTGGGCATAAGTACCCTTGCGCTAGCAGCTCACGCGGGGAAATTGGAGTAATGAGGTTATCGTAGTGTTTACCCAAGCCTTTAGAGTAAGGTGTGGCGCTTAGGCCAATGAAGGGTACGTTGTTGTAAGTCTCCATGATGCGAGTCATCGAGTTATAGTGCGTGTGGCATTCATCCACTATCGCTATATCAAACTCAGGTATGCGCTTGCGCCTAGCTAGTGTCTGTATGCTGGCAATCTGAATTGGTGCTGCTGAGTTAGATAGTTCATGGTTCCCTTGGATAACACCGAAGTCTAAACCAAATGAGGTGAACGCTTCCTGTGTCTGCTGAACCAGTTTGATACGATCCATTATAAAGATGCCGCGCTTACCCTTGGTTTCCCAAGCAGTCTTCAGTATCGAAGCTGCTGTTATGGTCTTACCAAATGAGCAAGGCGCTGCCAGTATCGGGCGAGTCTTCCCTTGTCGAAGTGAAGCTCTTAGCATTTCAATCGCCATTTCTTGGTGTGGTCTGAGCTTAATCATAATATAGCCATTAATTATTTAGTTGCTCAAAATCTTTTAGCTCATTGCTAGCCTTATCTATACGCTCCCAAGCGTCATTCTTGTCATGCCTAGCTTCAACATAAGAAAGGTATTTATTGGCGTAATCTTGGCCAGCACTGTCAGCCTCAGCTTTTAATTTTTGCAACATTCCGCTTAAATCAATGTGAGTCATATTAGCCATATCATCCTTTGAGTAGACTTCATTGCCATTGATACCGCCAAACATATACCGATTTGGGCTTATCTTCTTGGCTTTGTTTTGAGCCTTACGCTTAGTCTCTGCTTCAACAACTAAAGAAACAAAGAATGTTGTCTTAGGATAATCACCATAGCCAAACTCAGCAGTGTTATCGTTATCAGTTTTTTTTGAAATAATATACCAAGTGTTCATGCTGCCTCCAGTAGCCCCGAAGGGCCATGATCATTATTAGATATGTGGGTTTCTTGTTTCAGTGTGGCCACCTTGCATTGTCCAAGTGCCGTACTGCTGCCAAACTCCCTGATGGTGATTGTTCCTGTAGAACTCTTCACCAGTAGTGGTAGTGATCTTTTTAAAAGTCTTGCTGATCCTAGCAATCTCTCCGCAGATGTAAGTGTCACCGTTGAAATTCTTGCTAACCTTCTGACCAACCTCTGGCATTTTAAGAACTTTGTAAGTCTGCTTGGTTGGGCTATAGATCCCGTTCATATTAAGCTCGCCATCTTCACCACGAACAAACCCTAGCAACTCTCTGCGATCCCTTCCACGAATGATGTGGTAAGTACCGCCATTCTTTTCCTTCTCCAACCGAACCATTTCAGCTTCGTCCAGTTCAAATATCTGGTCAAGGTATTGAAAACCAAACTCAATAGGGTGATGCCCCATACCAACTGTTGGTTCAACTACAGCCATCTCTTCTTGGTCTTTATAGAAGACCGCTTTGTTCCCTTCAATTCGATACATACTCATAAGATCACCCTGATTTAATGTTGATTAACTTAACTTCAACACCACCATACCACTCACTTATGTATCAGTGCAACTCTTTTTTGAATGTTTTTAACTCACTTTGGTTTAGCGCGTAGCCCTCACCATGCCCAAGGTCGATTAGGTTCGCTTCCCTTAGTAACTCAGTAGCCCAGCACCAGCCTGCTATTCTGTAGCTTGGGAATGAACCCACCACTAGAACGTAAACATCGCAGTCATCAACATTCTTTTTCTTGGTGGCCAGCATACGGCCATGCTTATACTTTGTGGTTTTAACATCTACCCGACTACCCTTAGCAGTAAGCAGGTCGTACTTCGGTAAATCAATTAGGTCTATCTCTGTGTCTGGGTACAGGTTAAGCACCTTACATACCACCAGCTCACCAGCGATACCTTCCAAGTCTGTCTCTTCGTCTGACTGATTACCCATCTTTGTATTGGGCTTGCCCTTACTTCGGGCGTTCCTGTTGCGGCTGATTGCCAGATGCTTGGCTATCTTCTGCTCACATTCATTCAAGGTTATTTCCATGCTACCCCCTAGACCTTAACAGATCACCAGCGTTATTATAAATCTTCACCCTTAACCTACCACCAGCGTCTTGCTGATATATTTTAATTGGCAGATCCGACTCCACACAATCTTCATACCACTCTATCGCCTTAGCTAAAGTTTTCACTGGGTGAATTGACTCAGTGCAAGTACCGCCCCTTGGGTTATCTACTGCCATGTTATTGCTCCTTATCGCTAAACGGTTTGAGTGATTGGCTTTCTTTAGGTAATACTCCCCTAACCAAGCATAAGCCTAGCTAGAAGAAATTACCTAAATCCTGATTCGCTATTACGGAATCGGTCATGGAAAATTTAGGGCAGGCCATTAGTAAGAACGCCTGCTAACATGATTACGGTTTTACTACCGCCCAACACGCTCATGTTCGCTTCTCGATGCGTATACCCCAAGGATAAACCAATATAGGGTCGCGTGAAAAACTACTCATAACGTACTAAAGGCAAGGCTTATTGGATACCTAGTTTATACAGTAGGAGACTGCTAAAAGCATGACCACCTGTTGCTTGCCTGTTGGCAGCTAGGATCATTAAAGGAGCGAGGATAGAGAAGGGTTGCACAGCATTAACACGTTTGATAAACTACACTTGTGTTGGCGCTGGATTTTCCTCTAGTTTCGCTGGCTCGAATGAGGCTCTAACCTCTTCACCAACACACCCATTCTAGCCCCTTGCTCTATTACGGTCAAGGGGCTTTTTCTTGCCTGCGTTAAAATGGACGCTGTTCATCTTCATAATGCTTTAAGATTATTCCGTCTGGGATGGAAGCAGAAAACTCTTCAAGGATCTTCTCACAAGTAAACTCTCGCGCTTCAACTTCATTAGTTGTTTTGAACTCAGTAGTTCTACGGAATAGCATGTGGATAATATTGTTCTTATCATCATCGCTCATGCTTTCAATAAGGTCATTTAGCTCAAGGTTAATTCCATCAACCATGATGTTGCCATCGACTTGAAGCTCCCAAAATAGATCATCACGGGTTTCTGCGATTTCACTTTCATAGTCAGGGAGGTCATATACTGTTGGGTTATTTACATTCATTGTCCCGCTCCATTCATATTAATAAGTAACCATCTTATACCTAGCGATTTAGGATTGCAAACATTTGTGTATAATATATTTACCATTGCTGTATACATTTGGATTAAATATGTTTAGAATAGGTTGTAGGTTAAATAACTTGGAGCAAATATATGAACTTAAACTTAGAAAATAAGTTAGAAGAAATTGCTAGGGTAACAAAGAAATTGCAAGCAGCTACTATAAAGCAGCGTCATTTCTCTAACCTAGAATTTACTTGGCAGCTAGAGGTTAATGAATTGCAAGATGCGATGGATACCATTAGCCAAGAGATTAAAGAATTAACTGCGGAGGTGGCAGCATGAATCAGTCAGAATCAATCATAGACCTTGCATCGGCACTATGTCTTGCACAGGCAGAAATGGGTGGCGCTGTTAAAGACAGTAACAACCCTTTCTTCAAGTCTAAGTACGCAGACCTCACTAGCGTCATTCGAGTGATCAAGCCAGCCTTTGCAAAGCATGGTCTATCATTCATTCAGCTACCTGTAACGTCAGAGGGTGGTAAGGGTGTTGGGGTATCAACTATGTTAATGCACAATTCAGGCCAGTGGATACAAGGTGAGTATCTATTGCCGATGGATAAAGTGTCGGCACAGGGTGCGGGTTCGGCCATTACTTACGCAAGGCGTTATGCCTTATCAAGTCTCTGCGGCATACCCCAAGTCGATTTGGATGCCGAAGACATTACAGTTCACGAAGACGAAGATTTGGTTTTAGATAAAGTACCTGAAGCCCCAATGAAGCGAGTAAGTAAGAAACTTATTCAAGATGTGGTGGCGCTGGTAATGTCTAGTGAACTATCTGGTGAAACAAGTGAGTTGATAGAAGCGTTAGCTGAACTTGAAGAAAATGAGAAGCAAGTTATCTGGAAGCAGTTAACAGGCAAGCAGCAAGAATTTGTTCGTTTAACTAAGGAAATGTAATTATGAGTGACTATGACAACAACAACACAGGCGCTTTATTCAAGAATGAGAAGAAGCAATCGGATCGTCACCCTGACTACAATGGTAGTTGTGAGGTGAATGGTGTGGAAATGTGGATGAGTGCTTGGATTAAAACGAGCAAGGCTGGCAAGAAGTTTATGTCGTTTGCCTTTAACCCTAAAGAGGTTCAGGCCACTACCAAGTCGCAGCCAACCGCAGCACCAGTAAATGACATTATCGAAGATGACGACATACCGTTTTAATCTAGGCAGAAAAAGCCCCGCTGTTTTAAGGCGGGGAAGGTCTTACTGGAGCAAATAATATAATAGCATAAAGAGGGGAATCAAATAATGGAAATTAACATCGGCTCATCGCTGAGAGTAGCCCAAGCAAAAGCCCAAGTAAATAGCTCTGACCTAGCTAGGATATTTAAAGTACACCCGCAGCAGATTATGCGCTGGAGGAACGGACGCGATATGAAAATATCCCTAGCCATTCGCTTCGCTGATCACTTTAACATCACCCTTACTGAGTTCATTACATTGGGGGCTGACAATGGCTGATATTGAGTTTGTGGTTACGCTGGATAATGTGAAGACTGAAATGACCAAGGTGTGGGAGACTACTAATAAGGGTTTGCGTAGCGGTGAGCCTGTACTCCTGACACTAGGCCGTGAGCGTCAGTCTAGGCTACAAGAGAAATGCCAACACGCTATGATAGGTGACATACAAAAGCAGGCTAATAGAGTGGGTGGTAAAACTACCCTAGCTCAATGGAAGGATCTTCTTGTATCTGAGTTTGCCAGAGAGAAGCAGTTAATGGGTGAGCCTTTAAGTGAGGGTAATTCATTCTCGATTAGTTTATGTGGAACCTACATGGTAGCCCATCGACCTACCACTAAAAGCTTCAATAAGAAGATTGGCAGTGAGTACATTGAGTACATATTCGTAAAGGGTGCTGAGTTTGGGGTAGAATTTACCGACCATTCATTAGAAGCATACGAGACTCAAAAGCAATCTTATGGCTAATGCAAAGAAGAAGTGCCGACATTGTAAAGAGTACCAATTGGCTGAGTCAGGGATCAAAGTCCCGCTCGGCTTTTTCTGTTCTATGTCCTGCGTGGTGGAGCATGGCAAGAAGCTGGCTCCATTCACCGTAGAGAAGCGCAAGAAGGAAAGTGATACTAGGTTAAGGTTGGAACTTAAAACAGCCTCACAGTGGCGCGTAGAAGCTCAAATAGCCTTTAACACATACGTCAGATACCGTGATCGTGATCTACCTTGCATAAGTTGTGAAGTTTCTGGAGCGCATAAGGGTGTTGGTGGGTACTGGGACGCTGGGCATTACCGTAGTAGAGGGGCAGCTAGACACCTAAGTTTTAATTTATGGAACTGCCATCGCCAGTGTTCACGTTGCAACAGGTATTTAGGGGGGAATATTTGTGCCTATAGATTGAAATTAATACCCCGTATTAGTCTGGCTAAAGTTGTGCTATTAGAAAGCAACAACGATATTGTAAGGCATGACATAAAATACCTAACCAGAATCAAGCAAATATTCACCCGCAAGTTACGGATTAAGAAGAAATTCAATAAGTACATAGCAAAATAATAATATTTTTTTACGACATTTCAGCATTTCTTCTACACAAGTGTTTACATCATCTACAAATATGTTATAGTGAAGTCAAGTTAATCAATTAACAAAGGCGGTTCCCATGATATTCCAGACTGTAAACCATAGTGAATTCCAAGATGCTTTCAAGGCGATGCGTCCAGACCAGTTTAGCTACGCAGCTTTATGTGTGATGTTCGATTACTTTGATGAGTTCGAGAACTACCACTTAGATGTTATTGCCATCTGTTGTGAGTGGGAAGAGTTCGATAGTATTGAAGATGTAGCCCTCGCTTATGATGATGTACATTGTATCGAAGACCTTTACGAAATGACGCTGGTACTTGAAATGGATAACGGCAGTCTCGTTGTTCAGCTATTCTAACCAAGGAGAAGTTTATGAAATATGAAGTGAACAAAACCCCACCCAAAAAACTACCAGATAAGCTTCCTCCAGATAAGGAGGCTGAAGCTGCTGCTAAGAAAGCTAGAATAAAAGCCTTAGCAGATAAGTTTAGATACTGGATGAAAGACTAGGAGTAATACCATGACTGCAAAAGATAAACCAATCTCGAAGCCGATGAACAAGAATTATTCTGAAGGGTACGATAGGATCTATGGTAAGAAGGATGTGCCAGTGGGTGAAGACACTCGGCCAAAGGATCGTGTGAAGCTAGGCTTGTCTCCGAGCTGCGTGGTGGAAGATATAAACTCTGAGGATTTAAAATGAGCATTATATGGAAGCCTAAAATACCAGCCGTCTTTACTAAATCTAAGCCCAAGGAAAAGAAATATAACTTTGGTAGTGGGCATATCACCGATATAAAGGTTAAAATCGTTCCCCGTGAACAGATCCTTTGGCCTGAATCAGACCTACGCTTCCTTGTAGAACTGCGTGTATTGAAATGCTCGTATGAGGAATGTGGCGAATATCTAGGCAGGTCAGCTAATTCCTGCACTGGCGCAGTCGCAACAAACAACCTTTACGAAGCTATAAGAAAGAAGCGTAAAGCCCTAATAAATGAGGTGTTAAATGAATTTAAAAGAAAAGATACTACTCCAGAAAAAACTGGATTACGTCAAGGGCGAGATTGCTAACTATGAAGCCGCAGTAAAAGTAGGCAAGAACCAGACGTTCAATACCTACAATGAAATGCGGATAGCATTATTGAATAATGAGCTTGAAGCTATTTTAACTTGACCGCACTGAGCTTGCCTGAGACTAGCTTGGTTAGTAGTCCACGCATACCGAACTTAACCACGTACACACCAATCACTAGGTACTGATACCACTCTGGCATAACGGCAAACGATTCAAACGCTGCCGTTACTTCATCTTGATACCCTACAAATGATGCTGCTATTGGAACCAGTAGTAGGGCAATCATCACTTCATCAAGGTATGACTTCTCCATCTGCTGCATGGCCACTAGGTCTAGGTTGTAGTCCTGTGTCTGCCCACTGTCTGCTAGTTTGTTAGCTGCCCTTACACCAGCTACCTTCACATCTGCGTCAGCTTGAATACCTATGATGGTTGCTGCTGACTTAGCTGCTGACACCGCTTGCCTACCCTTAATCACGGTGCTAACCACATCGCCAATAGGCTTTAAGAAGTTAAGCCACATATCAATCCCCTACCAGTTGGAAGTGTGGGCAGTCCCACCCGTACAGTGCGCCCTTCTTGTTCCATAGCACCCCAGATTCTAATGGTATCTTATAAAACGAAGCGGCCTGCAACATCGCTACAGCTACCAGTGCAAGGTGGGCTGTATCCCATGAGGCTTTGCCGTCAACGTAAGCGTACACATCCACGGCCTTACCTGTCTGGTGGTAGGATTTATGGGTACGTCCATCAGCCTTAGAGACTCCTGCTGTGAACAGTGCGGCTTGATCTTCAGTGGTACGCAGCCCACCAGAAGAAGGAATGCCGAAGTCAATATTACTAATTTGAATCGCATGGTCAACAATCATTATGAGCCGAGGGTCAACACCAGCAATATTATTAAGTGAGTTTTGGCCTAGTTTAAAAGTCATAGTCGTTACATCCTACTGACAAAATAAGAACTTACACCACCAAGTATAGCAGCCAACACTAATGCGCCTGCTGCCATACCCTTACCTTTAGCTAGCTGCAACTCTTGCGCTGCCAACCTCTCATTAAGTTTAGCCATAGTGATAGTCAAACTCTCAACATCTTTGTTTAGCTGGGTAACTAAATGTACTAGCTGGCCTGCTTCAAAGTCCGACATTCCTGACATCATCTTATTCCCTTAACATATAGTGCAACACCGAAGAGTGCTGCCATTATAACTAAAATTATTGCACATGCCTTTAAAGCAACTGTTACGTTTTCTTCAATGGCCTGCTGTCTCCTATACTTCTTACGAGCCTTTTCTTTCTCGGCCTCGCGCAAGTCCCTAGTGTACTGCTGTTTGAATGCAAGAAAATCTGAATACCCTTGCAGTCGTGATTTGTTGAGCATATATTTCAGTTGCTCTTCCTGTTTTCTTAACTGCTCCTTGGCTTGGAACGCTTCAAGCACATTGCCTGTGCCAGCTTCAACCTGCTTGGCTATTGCTTTCTCAGCACCAAAGTATTCACCTACTGCCTTACCTGCGGATAGCAGCTCCCCCCCGTTACTCAAGGTGTTCTTGATGACCTGAAACGCAGCATTAGCGATTGCTAATTCGGCTAGCATTTTGTCACCCAGTGCAAAGTGGATAATGGCCCGTGTCGCCCGTAGGCGACAATACCTGTGATGCGTTGTACGTTGTAACGTACATGGTCATCTGTCCGAGGCTCAATGATGTGTACCTGACCTGCGGGAGCAAGTGCTGGAGCGACATACATTGGGTAAACCTCGGTAACAGTTGACCACATGATCTATCCCAAATTGCCGACTACCTTTGCGTACAGAGCCTCTTTAACTTGTGCATCAAAGTCCACGCCAATGTCAGTATAAAACGCTGCAATATCATCACCTTCAATGGTCAGCACGTTGCGTTTAAATGGCGTACCATCCTCTAGTAGAATCATGTAGTGAATCTCTACTCGACCCTCTTCACGGTTATCAACAAATCCCGTTAGTTGCACTTGGTTTGCTGTGTTGGTTTCTACGATTGTAGTAGTTAAAGCTCTCATAATTTAATTCTCTTAAACTGGTTTAGGGTATTTGGTTTTAATTTCTGCAATATCAGCTTTCCACGCATCAATGCCATTGTGGTAGATGTTGTCTAACTGTTCTGCTATTGCAGGGTATTCAGACAAGCGACCATCTAGCCACGCTCTAGCATCTTGCTCTGCTTGTACTGCATCACCTTCTGCAATACGTTGGTTGTTTTCTGCTTCGGTTAGCTCGACTGTTACGCCGTTAACCATTTTGAATATATTAGTAGTCATGAGAGTTGTTCCTTAGTTTATGAATCTTTGATTTTGTAGAGTGAGAGTGTTCCTGAGCTAATAGTCTGCGAACCATTTGCAGTCAACGATATGGCATTAACTGCCAACGTAGCATCATATACACCTTGGGCAACCCAACCTCTGACACTATTAGACGAAGTGGTATCAGTACCACTTGTTGTAACTTGATACTTGAAGATGCCTTTGGTAGAGAAAGTAATCTCACTCAAAATCTCACTATTAAGAAAGTTTATTGCTAACCCTGACGTAACTAAAGATGAGTCTTGGTTGTAGCCGTTGTACGCTGTGCTAGGAGTGTATGCCTGCCTGCCTTGAAATTTATAGTTGGTGTCCGTTTTATAAGTAGACCCGTTATCAGAAGACACGTTTAGTCTCAGACGTTCACCGTCTGATAGGATGACATTTGCAACGAGCTTATAAACACTGTCTGCGCTTAACCCCGTGAAACTAACACTAGCAGTAGCAGAAGTAACAGTAGTCGTGCTAATCAACTCCATAGCGCCACCACCCCCTGATGCAACTAGAACACCATAAGCAACAACTCGTAAGGTGTCGCCTGTGACTGCGCCTGTAGCCAGTGTGATGGTAGTGCCTGATGTGGCTGTGTAGTCTGCTGCGTCAAGGAGTACACCGTTAAGGAATACATGAACATTGCCAGAGGTATAGGCTAGTGTTTTACTGCCAGTGTCTGCCCCTGTAAATGCTGTCTGCCCACTGGTGGCTGTGTAGGTGTAACTTGTTGTCCCTGCTGTTTGCACTTCCCACGCGCTGCCGTTGTAGCTGTAGGTTGTACCTTTCATAGCGAGAGTGTCACCTGACGCTGGGGAGGCAGGGAAGCCGCCAGATGTGTAATCATAAATTGCCATGTGAATCTCCTATTAAGATTTGATGCCGTAGAGTGAGAAGGTTCCTGTTGCGATAGTGCCACCATTGACGACAATTTCTATGCTATCCGCCACTGTGCCTGCTAAGAACACAACACCATCTTTACCAGATGTATTAGTTCCGTCCATCCCCTCAGAAGCAAACCTAACTAACGTGTTAGTGCTATTAGGCGTTACTGTCAGTACGGCTGAAAGTTGGGAACCGTAGCCATGAAAGGTTAGGCTTGTGGAGCTTGCACTTGCACTTGCTGCGCCATAATAGCTAGCCGTGGCATTGGCGAAGTAGTGCGAATTATAATTGTAACCGCTCGTTACATAACTACCACTTGTGCCGAGTTGGAAATAACAGTTCTTAGCCGCAGTCAACTCACCATTAGCCATTAAAATATACTTCTTATAACCTGTCATATTCGTAAACGAGATACTAGCGGTAGCCGAGGTAACAGTAGTCGTGCTTATTAGTTCCATAGCACCACCAGAAGCACCTGCTGCGGCGGTACCGTTGGCACTGGAGATGTCTAACCATGCTGCGTCTGTGCCGTCAGTAACCCGAACATACAAGACACCGTTGGTGGTGTCATACCATTGGTCGCCTACTGCTGGGCTGGAAGGTGCTGTCGCATTTGAGGTGATGTTGACTCCACCACCAACTGCTGCACCGTTGACAGTTAAAGCACCGTTGATGTTTAGTGTCTTGGCGGAGAAGTCACCTTCGATTAGGGATTCCGTGGAGTTGTTGGCTATGTGGAGTTTGTTGGAGGCACTCTCGCTGTAACCAGCTTCCTTACCTATGAACACACAACTAGATGTACTAACACCTATATTGTATCCAGCACCAGCACCTAATATAGTATTGTAGCTGCCGTAAAGAATAGATTTACCAGCTTCTTTACCTAAAGCTATGTTGTTCACACCATTCTTTATGTTAAAACCTGCCCAGTAACCAATAGCGACATTGAAGTCCGACCCATTATCGTTTTGTATTGTACGAGTACCAATAGCTATATTTTCTGTACCAGTGACACCATTGGCATTACCCCATAAGGCTTCTTTTCCTATGGCAATATTATTAAGCCCAGTAGTCATTCTGTAACCCGCTTGGTAACCACTCAATACGTTGTATTGCCCTGTTGTGATCGCATGACCAGCTTCAAAACCCATACCTATATTATATGAACCTGTTAAAGCTGGAGTAGAGAAAGCATAACCTAAGCCGCTCGAACCTATGCCTATATTGTGTGAACCTGTAGTAATTCCAGAGCCTGCATACGTCCCCAAAATTGTATTATGAGTACCTGTTGAAAGGCTGGTAAGGGAGTTATTACCCACTGCTGTATTTCGCGTACCCGAAGCTGCTCCACTAGAGGCAGTGTTTGCACCAATAAAAACTCCATGAGTAATGCCTGTACCACCATTCCTTAGACTATTCTCACCAATCGCTATTGTGTAAGAACCTGTTGTTGAGTTCTGGTTAGCCTCCTTTCCTATGGATATATTAGCGTTAGTTGTACCATCATCAGAAGATCCAGCAGTACCATCACTAGAGAT
>Ga0307993_1000038_pt1 | contig 37896 bp, 28 predicted proteins | sample EllFjometagen260_FD_203163 | JGI IMG/M metagenome (GOLD analysis project Ga0307993, IMG submission 203163) | Marine microbial communities from Ellis Fjord, Antarctic Ocean - #260 | ecosystem: Environmental > Aquatic > Marine > Unclassified | place: Southern Ocean | collected 2014-11-02 | reverse complement strand
CAACTGCCAACACAGTAACATACCCCAAAGAAGCCATATTAGTTTTTGTGAGTTCAAATTCTGTAAAAAAGCCAGTACTTATCAAAATAATAAATGCAGGTACAATCATTAGTGTAAAATTTCCAACTGCAATCCCCAAAGCACTCACTTCACTTAGGTACTTTTTAATGATGTTTACATTAAACCCATAACCAATAGACGCTAGAAATATTAAAAAAGCAAACCAATAATTTTGATCTGGATTTAAGTTTGCTCCATTTAGAATTAGAATTAACGTTCCAACCAACCCGATTAAAACACCTATAAGTTGTTTTTTCTTAAAGGCAAACCCAAACACCACTGCTCCAAAAATTAACGTATTAAACGGCGTTAGCGAATTTAGAATCGCAACGATAGAGCTGTCTAAATAACGCACAGCAAAAGCAAACAAAAAAGCAGGGAAAAAGGTACCTAAGACTGCTGTATAAACAATATATTTCCATTGATGCTTTTCAATTTTCTTCAAGCTTTTAAAACCTATCAACAATAAAAAAACAGCTGTTATAATTATTCTTAAGGCTCCTAACTGAATAGGTGTTAAACCTAACAAAGCCTTTTTCATTAAGATAAAAGAACTCCCCCAAACCAAAGCGAGAACTCCTAAATACACCCATTTTATATTTTTCGAAAACATAGTATTCTTTTTTTACAATACAAAAATCGCTGTTTTCTAATGATATAACCCAATTAATTGATAAATTTGTAACATAATTAGATAATCAAAATTTATTATGAAATTTCTACGAATTTTAGTCCTTTTTTTGGTTGCAGGTTTTACTCTTACAGCTTGTAATACCCCATCAAAAAAGAAACCTGAGGCACAAGAAATAGTGGCTCCAAACCCGCAGAAATTGGCTTTTAACATTTCTGGCATGACGTGTGAAATTGGATGTGCAAAAACAATTCAATCTAAACTTTCTAAAAAACCAGGAATTACATCCGCAAAAATTATATTTAATGATAGTATTGCTTTTGTAGAATACAACGCAAACGCAATTTCTCAAGAAGACATTACTTCTTTTGTAAACGGAATTGCCGGTGGAAGTTTGTATACAGTGAAAAACGCAAAAAGTGTTACAACTTTTAACGAAACAACTAAATAAATTACGTGAAAAAACGCCTTCCTTTTTTTGTTAAGCTTTCGCTTATATCTGTATATGTTATTTTCTTAGCAGGTTCTGTTGTTAGAATGACAGGTTCTGGAATGGGTTGCCCTGATTGGCCAAAATGTTTTGGCTATTATGTGCCGCCAACTTCAGAAGCTCAAATTACTTGGCAGCCGAATACGGATTACAAAGCAGGAATGATTATCATTAAAGACGAAGCTTTATTTGTTGCGCAAAAAGACGTAAAAACATATGTAAGTTTTGCTGCTAATAATTGGAAAAAGTACACCAAACACGGTTACGCAACGTTTAATAAATACCATACTTGGACAGAGTATATTAATCGATTAGCCTCTGCGGTTTCAGGAATTTTCTTTTTGTTTTTAATTCTATCCGCAGCTAAATTTTGGAAAGAACGCAAAGAGATTACTCTTCTGGCTTTCTTCGCTTTTTTCTTGATGCTGGTAGAAGCTTGGTTAGGGAAAATTGTAATTGACACCAATCTAAAACCTACAATCATTACCATACACATGATTGGTGGCTTGTTCATTATTGCTTTATTACTACGATTACGCTTTATCACTTCCGAGAAAGCTTTCGTATCCGCTCAAGATGCTAAACCTTACAAATACAATTCTCTATTCAGTAAATTACTAATTATTTCTGCCGTATTTAGTTTGATTCAAATAGCAATGGGAACTCAAGTGAGACAGTTTATAGACGAACAGGTAAGACAGTTTGGTTTTGACAACAAAAATCTAAGCTTGCTAAACCCAAGTTTTAAATTCTATTTTCACAGATCATTTACCATCGCAATTGTACTGGTTAACCTTTGGATGTTTTACCTAAATCAACTTAAAAACTTAGGCTATAAATTAGTTAATTGGATTGTGTTTCTGCTCTTTTTAGAAATCATTACTGGCATGTTAATGTATTATGTTGAATTCCCAATGGGAACACAAGCAACACATTTATTGGCTGGTGCTATTTTGTTTGGATTGCAATTTTATTTGTGGCTACAGAGTAGAAAAAAGAATCACGAACACGAGTAATCACGTAAATTCTTCCTACTTAAATTAGTGTTTCTTATTCCATTTTAGTGTTTCCACGAAATGAATAATATCTTTTTTAATATACGCTACTGCAGGTAAAATAGAATCATAATTTGGTTTTGTATAAAAATACAATGCCCCTTTAATAAAATTATGTGTGCTATCTGTTAAATGAAATTGAATTTGAGAAGCGGCATTACCAGAAATTTCTTGCATACTCCCAAAAATACGTTTTTCGAAATTTTCGAAATTTTTAGTAACAATTTCTTCGGCTTTTACCGCATGTTTGTACACTAGTTTTTCTGACTCTGTCAACAGCTCTTTCAAATTATTGTCAATGGGTCTGTACGTAATATCTAATGATGCTTTTAATTTGGGGTATTGAATTTTCAACCAGTTTCTTCTCTCATCTTTAACAATTGCAAACTCTGATACTTCAAAGCTGTATGGCCTCTTTAACGTTAAGTTTTTATACCTGTTTGCAGGATATGTTAAACTTAAATACCCTTTAGGTTTTGGCAACACATCTTCAGCACAAGATGTCAATCCTATTATTGAAATAAAAAGCAAAAAAAAATTACGCATTGTGTTTGGTTACTTTAACTTGTTTTATGCGTTTTTTATCTAACGCTTCTACCGTAAACGTATATCTATGAAAATTTATTTTTTCTCCTTTTTTAGGGAACTTTCTTGATACTTCAAGAATAAAACCGGCTAGGGTTTCAGATTCTCCTTTTTCTTCCTCAAAAAACTCCTCGTCTTCCACTTCTAATACCCTACAAAAATCTTTTATTGTGGTTTTACCATCAAACATATAATTATTTTCGTCAAGTTTAGAATACGATATGTCTTCTTCATCAAATTCATCTTTAATGTCTCCAACAATTTCCTCTATAACATCCTCTAGAGTTACAATTCCGCTTGTTCCTCCATATTCATCAACAACAATAGCTAAATGATTTTTCTTTTCTTGAAACTCACTTAATAAGTCATCTAACTTTTTATTTTCTGGAACAAAAAATGGCTCACGCAATAAATCTTGCCATTTAAATGTTGTCTTATCTAAATGTGCTAATAAATCTTTTGCATATAAAACGCCAATAATATTATCTATTGATTCGTGATACACAGGGTTTCTGGAATATCCTTTTTTCAAAATCATCTCTAGCACATTTTCATATGCTTCATCATCAGACAGGGCAAAAATATCTATTCTCGGTTTCATTATTTGAACCGTTTCGGTATTCCCAAAAGTTACAATCCCTTCTAAAATTTTCTTTTCTTCTTTTGTTGTTGTACCATCTGAAGTTAATTGCAAGGCCTTAGAAAGTTTTTCGATAGAGAAATTTGAATTTTTACCTCCTAACCTTTTCTCTATACTGTTTGTCAAACCAATTAACGGCCAACTAAACAACGTTAAAAAGCTGTTTAAAAAATGGATTGGCTTAGACATGAATTTAGAAAACTTTAACGCGTTTCTAGCTGCATACACCTTAGGTAAAACTTCTCCAAATAACAATATTAAAAAAGTTACGGATACAATTTCTAGCGTGAATTTTATTACATATGTTGGAATTGATAGTACTCCCCAATTAAAAGAAAAGTCTTTACCTTCAAAAAGAACCTCCCCTAAAGCAGCAAATAATAAAACAATTAAAATATTGATAAAGTTATTCGTGATTAATATGGTTGCTAATAATTTTTTGGGCTTTTTCAGCAATTTAACAACCAAACTATTTCCTTTAGTCTTTTCTGATTGTTTGTCTAGTTGTGTTTGAGAAAGTGAAAAGAATGCAACTTCTGTCCCAGAGATTAATGCAGAGCAGATTAACAAAATGATTAACGCAATACTATTTACAGTAATTAGCAAATCAAATTTAAATGCTAAAAGAAGAAATATAAGTATGGGTTCTGGGTCCACGTTTTAAGGGTTTTGTTTTTAAAATGGTAAATCGTCGTTTTCTTCAGCTGGCTTGCTGGCTATTGGTTGATTAACCACTGGCGCTGCTGGCTTAACTGTTTCTTTTTTTGTTGTTAAGAAAGTCATATCCACAACATGAATTTCTGTTGTGTATTTTTTTTGTCCTTCTTGCTCCCACTGACGCGTTTTAATACGCCCCTCACAATACACTTTATCTCCTTTCGATAAATATTTTTCACAAATCTCTGCTAGCTTGTTTCTTACAACAATATTATGCCATTCTGTATTTGTTATTTTTTCTCCAGTTTGCTTACTTGTGTAGGATTCATTGGTCGCAATTGAAAATCTTCCAATAGAATTTCCTCCGTCAAAATAATGCATTTTTACCTCGTCTCCTAAATGCCCAATCAGCATTACTTTGTTTAATGTTCCTGCCATAATAAAATTACATTGTGTCTATCAAATGTACTAAAAATATCCATTTAATGGATTGAAGTTTTTTAAAAAATTAGCAATCAAAATAGGTGTCGGATACTTTTCTATCATATTCCATGCAATCGCATTCTCTGTAAGCGTGTCTGCTTTTACAATCCAGAATTTGGTGTATAAGTGTTGATGTGAAAGTTTATGAATGATTTCTTTTTCATTAAATAAAGAAACTTCAATTGGCAACGCTACCAAATCTCCGAATTCAGAAGTCGTTTCTATCTCTTCTAAACTACTGCTGCTTTCTGTTTCTATTAGCGGAAATTGAAATAACCCTTGCCAAATACCTTTGCCTTTTCTTTCAGAGAATAGTGTTTTAGTGTCTTCAGAAATGAATACCAAATAATTAAAAAATCGTTTTTTAACTTTAATCTTCTTCTCTTTAACTGGCAAGTCTTTAATTGTTTTCTCTTTTAACGCAACGCAACTTGTATTAAAAGAACAACTATCACACAATGGGTTTTGAGGTTTACAATGCAGTGCCCCAAAGTCCATTATTGCTTGATTATATGTTCCTGGTTGAGAAGCGTCAATTAATGTTTGCGCCAACTCCTTAAACTCTTTAATTCCTTTGGATGAGTTAATTGGTGTTGATATGCCAAAATAACGCCCCAAAACTCTATAGACATTCCCGTCTACAACCGCTTGAGCTTCATCAAAACAAATAGATGAAATTGCTGAAGCAGTATAATCACCAACTCCTTTCAGGTTTTTTATCTCATTATAATTTGTTGGAAACACTCCATTTAATTCATTTGCAATAAACTTTGCAGAGAAATGTAAATTCCGTGCTCTAGAGTAATACCCCAACCCTTGCCAAAGTTTCAATACCTTCGATTCGCTTGCGTTTGCAAGGTCAAAGACTGTCGGAAACTCTTTGGTAAATGTTACATAATAAGACAAGCCTTGGTTGACTCTTGTTTGCTGTAACATGATTTCTGAGAGCCAAATAAAGTATGGATTCTTGGTTTTACGCCATGGCAAATCTCTATCATTTTGTAAATACCAGTAAATTAATTGTTTAGAAAAGTTCATTTTAAAATAAGTTACACTAAATTACACCATAAAATTCACATAAATTTAATGGATTAAGTTTTTGGAATAGATTAATTATCATATATTTGCACCCTTAAAATTAAAAAACAAACATACAAATATATTAACATGACGAAAGCAGATATCGTATCAAAAATTTCAGATAAGTCAGGAATTGAAAAGGCAGATGTTTTAGCAACAGTTGAGGCATTCATGACTGAGGTAAAAGGCGCATTAGAGAACGGAGACAACGTATATTTAAGAGGTTTTGGTAGCTTTATTATCAAAACAAGAGCAGAAAAAACCGGTAGAAATATTTCAAAAAATACAACTATCAAGATTCCTTCACACAATATCCCAGCTTTTAAACCAGCTAAGACTTTTACTGAAGGAGTAAAAAACAATGTATTAGTAAAATAATAAAAGTATTAACTAGACCTTAACGGGTTTCAAAAACAATCTAAATTATGCCAAGCGGTAAAAAAAGAAAGAGAGCAAAAATCTCTACACACAAACGTAAGAAAAGAGCAAGAGCAAACAGACATAAGAAAAAGTAAGCATTCGCTTACTTTTTCTATGTTGCTTTTAAAGCTACAAAGTTCATTGACAAGAAGTTTAAACACTTCATACAGGCAAAACCCTGTAACATTATTTTAATCCATCTACACAATTAAGTGTAGTATAAAACCATTTTCAGAATGAAAACAGAATTAATTATTCGTTCAAATTCATCTGATATTGATTTTGCCTTACTAAGGGATGGTAGACTTATAGAGTTAAATAAAGAGACAAACGATAATAAATTTTCTGTTGGCGATGTGTTCATTGCTAAAATAGGAAAGGTACTATCGGGCTTAAACGCTGCATTTGTTAATGTTGGTTATCCAAAAGATGGCTTTTTACATTATCATGATTTAGGCGCGCAAGTTAACTCTTCATCAAAATTCCTTAAGAAAGTAAGCACAGGTAATTACAAAGATTTCACTTTAAAAAATTTCGCCTTTGAGAAAGATATACACAAAGACGGAAGCATTAATGACGTCCTAAAAACAGGACAAAACACATTAGTACAAATTGTAAAAGAACCAATTTCTACCAAAGGACCACGTATTAGTTCTGAGCTTTCAATAGCTGGTAGATATTTAGTTTTAGTTCCTTTTTCTAACAGAGTCTCTGTGTCTCAGAAGATCGCAGATCCGAAAGAAAAAGAACGATTAAAAAGATTAGCCCAAAGTATAAAACCAAAAGGTTTTGGTGTTATACTAAGAACTGTTGCTCAAGATAAAAAAGTAGCAGAACTAGACAGGGATTTACAAAACTCTTTAGAGCGTTGGGAAAAAATGTGTAAAAGCATTGCAAATCAAAACACCCCAACAAAAATATTGAGTGAGTTAAACAGAGCATCTTCTATTTTAAGAGATGTAATGAATGATTCTTTTACAAATATTGTAACAAACGATGCGTCTTTATTTGAAGAAATAAAAGACTATCTACAGGAAATTAACCCAGAAAAGGTTAACATCGTTAAACTACACGATTCTAAAACGCCAATATTTGAGAAGTATGGTATTGAACGCCAAATAAAAACTTCTTTTGGTAAAACTGCTTCTATGAGCAAAGGTGCATATTTGGTTATTGAACATACCGAAGCATTGCATGTTATAGATGTAAATAGTGGAAACCGATCTAATAAAGCAAACTCTCAAGAAGACACTGCTTTAGAGGTAAACTTAATTGCAGCAAAAGAAATTGCTCGACAATTACAGTTAAGAGATATGGGCGGTATTATTGTTGTAGATTTTATTGATATGCAAAGTGCAGATAACAGACAAAAACTCTATCTATATTTAAAAGAGGAAATGTCTTTTGACAGAACTAAGCATAAAATTTTACCTCCAAGTAAATTTGGATTGGTACAAATAACACGTCAAAGAGTAAGACCAGAGTTAGAAATTAAAACAAGAGAGCCAAATCCAAATAAAAATGGAGAAGTTGAAGCTCCTATTGTTTTAATTGAAAAGCTTGAAAACGAATTAGAAAGAATTATATCTAGCGACAAAAACTATAAAAAGATTACGTTAAACACGCATCCTTTTATAGCCGCATACCTTACAAAAGGTGTTTTTTCTATCCGTTTAAAATGGTTTATTAAATACAAAAAGTGGATTGATATATTACCTAGAGATGCTTACCAGTACTTGCAATATAAATTTTATAAAAAAAGCAAGTAAGGCATTACTTTTATCGAACTAAAAAACCGCATCATTTAAATGATGCGGTTTTTTTTATTTAATGATGTCTTGAGTCCAATTTTCAACACTTACGCATTTAACTAAAACCAAAAACCTAAATTAAAATACCAAAAATTATTTTTTGTGTCTGGAGACCAAGAATACTTAATGCTTACTGGCCCAACGAAGGTGTTTACGCTATAGCCTAAAGCGTACCCTGATTTTGTGCCATTAAATAATTTACCGCCATTTAAAACACTGTCATCCACTCTTGCATAATTTGCTATAATGTGTAAAAATTGTTCTTTGGGTAAACCAACCCTAAACTCAAATTCAGATTTCAAGAAGGTTTGCTCAGATAAGGCGTTAATTTCGTACCCATAAAAAGGAATAAAATTGTTAACGAAGTTTTTATTATACCCTCCTAAAAAGAAATCAAAAGTTTGAGAATGAACTTCCCCTAAGGTAAATCCAGCTTCTGAGGTATACAAAAAGGTAGCAGTATTAAAAAGAGTTTTAACAAAACCTAGCTTCCCTTTTATTTGAGAAAATTGCACAAAATCTTTATTTAAATCTGAGGACCACAAATACCATTTAAACGTTGCATCTAACAAGACCCCTTTTGCAGGGAAGTTTGCATCATCATACGTATCTAATTTTAAGTATGAATACATGTTAAAATAATTGCTGTCATCAAAAACAAAAGGGCTGCCAGATGGGGTGGAAATCGTTTCAGTTTTAGCCGTAATATTTTGATGTTCTAACCCAATACCAAAAGCGAATTTTCTATCAAAAGTAGTTTGCACATATGCTCTTGTAGTAAAATCCGTGTACTGTAAATTAATTTTATTGATTCCTGTAGCGTTGAATTTTGTGTCTGTTTTAAAAGTATTATATCTTGTACTAAATCCATAACTATAATAAAATCCATTATCTACAAAGTACTGTATATTATACCTTGGTTTATCTCCCACTACCAAATCAAAAGAGAAGGCATCGTTTTTAGAAAATAAATTCTTTTGATTGTAGTTTATTAAAACTCCTGATTGATATACAAAATCATAATGAACACCTAGTCTAATCTTTGCTTTCTGCTTGCTCTCCGTAATGTTTAATAGTAGCTTTTTCCCTTTTCCATTTTTTCTTAAGTGATATTCTACATTTTGGAAATTTCCTGATGCTAACAAGTACCCTATCTTTAGATTTATTTCTTTATTTGTTAAAGAGTCTCCTTCTGCTATTTTAAGCTTGCCTAAAACATAGGCTCTCGTATAATCTTTAATCCCCTTTAACGTTATTTCATTTAAAAGGAATTTAGAATTTAACGCTCCTATTTCTATCCGTTTTCTTTTCTTGGGCTGAAGAGCAGCAATACTCTCAAAAACGTTCGTAAACTCTTTTGCTTTTTCTTCTCCTTTTAGTAAAATTTCTTTTGATTTCTCAAATGAAACTACAGAGTACTTATAAATATCTGGCCGTATATAAACATCTGTTAATTTAACTTTCTTAGAGACATCCTTATACATCTGAAAACTAGATATCTGACTTAATACATCAATCGCCGATTTGATGTTTTCTTTGTTAAATAATTTAGATTGTACATCAACACCAATAATAATATCAACCCCTGTTTTCTTCATTTCTTCAACAGGGAAATTATTTGCAACACCACCATCTATCAATAATTTATTATTGAGTTCTACAGGATCCAATAATGTAGGGAAAGACCCACTCGCTCTAAGTGATATTGGCAAAGACCCTTTAGATAATTTAACCTCTAATCCGGTTTCAACATCGGTAGCAATACAAAAAAAGGGAATTGGGAGTTTCGAGAAATCAGTAATAGAATCTACTGGCGACAATAAATAGGTTAAAAGACCAAGCACGTTTTGCCCTCTAGACACTCCTTTGGGTAAGCCGATTTCTCCTTTATTTACAGGTAAAACAATCGCGTGTTTTTCTCCATGTTCTTTTTCAAAAAAAGGTTTCGATCTTCTCGGATACACATCTTGTAACAGTGTAAAAAAATCTGTCTCAATTATAATTTTTTCTATCTGAACAGCACTATATCCAGACGCATACAAGCCACCAACAATTGCCCCCATGCTTGTACCAGCTATGTAATCTATTTGAACCCCAGCTTTTTCTAATTCTTTTAAAACACCTATATGCGCAAACCCTTTAGCACCACCTCCACTTAAAACTAAACCTACTTTAGGTTGCGTCTTTTGTGATGAAACAACAAGAGGTAGTATTAAAAACAATATGAATATTATTTTTCTCATTCTGTTTTTGGGTTATAGTACTTAAAAATAGTTTGTGCCCTAGAATGCCCTATTTCTTTTTCTAACTCTTCAAAAGAAGCGCTCTTTACACGTTTTGCTGATTTAAATTTACGCAATAAAGTCGTTATCGTTTGCGTACCAATTTTTGGAATTTGCTCTAACTCTGACTGAATCGCACTCTTGCTTCGTTTGTTTCTATGCAATGTAATTCCGAATCTATGTGCTTCGTTTCTTAAAAATTGAATGATTTTTAAACTCTCAGATTTTTTATCTAAATACAACGGAACCGAATCTCCTGGGTAATAAATTTCTTCCAATCGTTTTGCAATTCCTACGATGGCGATTTTTCCACGCAACCCTAAAACATCTAAGCTTTTTAACGCAGAAGATAACTGCCCTTTTCCTCCATCAACAATTATCAATTGAGGTAGTGGTTCGTTTTCCGTTAACAACCTTTTATATCGCCTAAAAACAACCTCTTCCATAGACGCAAAATCATCTGGGCCAATCACCGTTTTTATATTGTAATGGCGGTATTCTTTTTTACTCGGTTTCCCATTTTTAAAAACAACACAAGCGGCAACGGGGTGTGTCCCTTGTATATTTGAATTATCGAAACATTCTATATGTCTTGGCTCTTCTTTTAATCGCAAATCAGTTTTCATTTGAGACATAATCCTTTTTACATGCCTCTCTGGATCTACAATTTTCATCTGCTTAAACCGATCTTGCCTAAAATATCGTGCATTTCTAATAGACAATTCTACAATCCTCTTTTTATCACCTAATTTAGGAACAGTAACCTTTATCTCTGCTCCAACATTTACCTCAAACGGCGTATATATTTCTTTGGATTGAGAATGAAAACGTTGTCTGATTTCTATAATAGCAAGCTCTAATAATTCTTTGTCAGATTCATCTAATTTCTTCTTAATTTCTGACGTGTGAGATTGAATAATTGCCCCATTCGCAATTTTAAAAAAGTTAACATACCCAAAACTTTCATCAGAAATTACAGAAAAGACATCAACATTCGTAATACTTGGATTTACAACAGTAGATTTTGCTTGGTAATTAGCCAATAAATCCACTTTCTCCTTTATTTTCTGAGCTTCTTCAAACTCCATTTTAGAGGCAAAACTGCGCATCAGCTCATTAAATTTACCTAAAGATTCTTTAAAATCCCCTTTCACAATATTCCGAATAGCAGAAATATCAAACTGATACTTTTCTTCTGTTTGCAAATTCTCACAAGGACCTTTGCAATTTCCTAAATGATACTCTAAACAGATTTTATATTTACCTGCTTCAATTTTTTCTTTACTTAAATCGAAGGCACAAGTTCTTAGTGTATATACTTCTTTTATTAAGTCTAGTAATGCTTTTGCTGTTCTTATAGATGTATATGGACCAAAATACTCTGAACCGTCTTTAACTACGGTTCTTGTTAAAAATATTCTAGGAAAACGCTCTTTCTTAATGCAAATCCAAGGATATGTTTTATCGTCCTTTAGCATTACATTATACCTAGGTTGGTACTTTTTTATCAGATTATTCTCCAATAACAACGCGTCCGTTTCTGTATTTACAACAATGTGTTTTATACTTGCTATTTTTTGTACTAAAACGCGGGTTTTTCCATTTTCGTGGGTTTTCGTAAAATACGACGTAACTCGTTTTTTTAAATTTTTTGCTTTCCCAACATAAATAACAACATCGTTTGTATCAAAATATTGATAAACACCTGGGGAATTAGGTAATGTTTTTATTTGGACTTGTAAATCTGTTGGCATACCACGAAATTACTATTTTACTTTTTCTTTTTAATACTTAAAAAATATTTTTACTGCTTTTAGAATTTATTCCAAACTCCAATATACGTCTTAAGTTTACATTTTATAAATGACATTCTGAATTATGTAACAACTAATTCTTTCTTATTTACCATCTTTGTACTGTTAATTATAAAGTCATGGAAGAAGTAGGCGCCCCTAATTTTAATGCAAGTATCCTAAAAGACAGTCATAAGGTATCAGGAATGACCTGTGCTTCATGTGCTGTTAGTCTTGAATCATACCTAAAACCTATTGATGGAGTCTCACAAGTTTCTGTTAACTACCCCAATCAATCTGTAGCGTTAGAATATGACTCAGGCTTAGTTTCAATTGAAGCACTCCAACAAAAGGCGCAAGAAATAGGGTATTCCATTTTAATAGGAGACGCAAAAGAAACACAAAAAGCCTTCGAAGAAATAGAAGAAGAGCGGCTAAAAAATTTAAAGTCAAAACTACGTATCTCCGCTGTTTTTTCTATCCCTGTTTTTGTAATCGCCATGTTTTTTATGGGAAAAATACCCTACGGAAACTGGATAATGATGGCACTTTCGATCCCTGCCCTTTTTTGGAGTGGCTCAGGATTTTTCAGCATTGCCTGGAATAAGTTCAAACACTTTTCTGCTAATATGGATACTCTTGTTGCGCTAAGCACAGGTACCGCCTTTGTTTTTAGTGTGTTCAACACAGTATATCCGCAGTACTTTTTAAGCCGCGGAGTTACCCCACATGTCTACTATGAATCTGCTGTTGTTATCATAACACTTATTTTATTAGGAAGGTATTTAGAAGAAAAAGCGAAAAGTAAAACCTCTTCTGCCATTAAAAAACTGATGGGGTTAAAACCAAAAGAAGTGATCGTTATAAGAAACGGAGAAGAGCGGATTATCACTTATGATGCCATTATGAAAGGAGAACTTATCATTCTTAAACCAGGAGACAAAGTACCTGTTGATGGCACTGTTAAAAAAGGCACTTCTTTTGTTGATGAAAGCATGATTTCTGGAGAACCAATCCCTCTTGAAAAAGCAAAAGGAGACCCAATTTTTGCTGGTACAATCAATCAAAAAGGATCTCTAAGAATCATCGCAAATAAAGTAGGGAAAGAAACGCTACTTTCTCAAATCATACAATTAGTAGAACAAGCACAAGCCAGTAAACCAACCATTCAAAAACTAGTTGATAAAGTGGCGGGTATATTTGTTCCAATAGTAATTGCCATTTCGATACTTGCTTTTGGTATTTGGTACATGATTGGTCCAGAACCATCATTTACATATGCGCTACTAACACTTATTACCGTCTTAATAATTGCGTGTCCATGCGCATTAGGATTGGCAACTCCTACTGCATTAATGGTTGGAATTGGTAAAGGAGCGCAACAAGGAATATTAATTAAAGATGCTCAAGCATTAGAAACAGCGTATAAAATAGATACGCTTATCCTTGACAAAACGGGTACAATTACAGAAGGAAAGCCCAAAGTAACAGATGTCGTTTGGGCGGAAGGAGCAGATTCAATTCATTTGGAAGAAGTCCTATTATCGCTAGAATCTCAATCTGAGCACCCTCTTGCAGAAGCAATCGTACAACATCAAAGATCTAACGACACCAACGTAATTACTACAGAAGCGTTTGAAAGCATCACTGGGATGGGAGCTAAAGTTAGCTTTGAAAATAAAGTTTATATAGCGGGTAATGAGAGACTCATGCATACCCACAAACTAAAAATTTCGCAAGAACTAGTGCAGCGTGCAGAAATGTTAAAGGCAGAAGCTAAAACGGTTGTGTATTTTGGAGTTGGAGAAAATGTAGAAGCAATTATAGCGATTGCTGACCGAGTAAAATCAACGACACCTGCTGCTATTCAACAGATGCAGCAAATGGGTATTGAGATCTATATGCTTACAGGTGATAATGAACAAACTGCAGCTGTTATTGCCAATGAGGTTGGTATTAAAAACTACAAAGCAAACGTAATGCCTGCGGACAAAGGAAACTTTGTCAAACAATTACAAGAGCAGGGTAAAATAGTAGCAATGGCAGGTGATGGCATAAACGATTCTCATGCACTTGCTCAATCAGATGTAGGTATTGCCATGGGAAGCGGAACAGATATCGCTATGGAAAGTGCAGGAATTACATTGATGAATTCTGATTTAAAACAAATTGCTAAAGCGATAAAATTGTCTAAAGCGACTATGCAAACGATTCAACAAAACTTATTTTGGGCATTCATTTACAATTTAATAGCGATTCCTATTGCTGCGGGAATTTTATATCCATTCAATGGATTTCTTTTAAATCCAATGATTGCTGGAGCAGCGATGTCTATGAGTTCAATATCTGTATTGACCAATAGTTTACGATTAAGAAAACGCTCAATTAATTAAATACTATTACTAAAAATAAAATTCTAAATAAACACATATGAAAACCGTTAAATACAAAACAAATATAAATTGTGGTGGGTGCATTAATTCAGTAACGCCTTTCTTGAATGAGTTAGATAATATCGATCTTTGGAAAGTAGACATTGAAAATCCTGATAAAATTTTACATGTTGAGTTGGAAGATGAAAACGAACAGATTGTAATTGAAACTGTAAAAAAAGCTGGCTTTAAAATAGAGAAAATAGCGTAGAAAAACATGTATAAACAAAGTGTTAAGATGCTATAATTTGCAAGTTTAATACCTTGTCTTATTTGTTTTTTTAATTTGATTAAATAGAAGTCTGTCATCTTTTCTCTTTAATCAAATATACATACACCGGAAAATGATCGCTGTAACCACCGATGTAATTTCCGTACGAAAAACTACGAAATGGATATCCTTTATATCGTCCTTTTTTAGTAATTAAAAAGGGTTTGTTAAAAATATTCGCTGAGAACAACTTGTAACTAGAGAAATCTTTTTCCGCTATATGTACTAATGGAGTACTCACTAATATTTGGTCAAACAAATTTACATTGTCTCTATAACCTAATGTATTATACCCTTGTTTATGAAGTTTTTCATACGGATTAAAAATATCCTCTTTTTTTAGGTTTCTTATTTTTCCTTTTGATATTAATACTTTTTTAAAACTAGAATTTGTTGGGCTGTCATTAAAATCGCCAAGCAATAGAATTTTTGCTGCTGCATCTTTCTCTCTAATCTGTTGAATGATCTTTGTGTTTTGATATGCCGCTTTTTCACGCAAAGGTCTAGACTTTTTCTCACCACCTCTTCTTGAAGGCCAATGATTTACAACCAAGTGAATTAGTTCGTCATCTAAATACCCAGAAACCAGGAGTTGATCTCTTGTAAAAACCTTCTTATTGTCTTTATAAATATTAGGATTAAATGCCTGATGGTATATTGGTTTAAAATAGGTTGACTGGTACAATAAAGCAACATCAATACCTCGAAAACTTGGTGAGTCGTAATGTATAATTTGGTAATTTCTCTCTTTTAAATGGGTAGAATTGACTAAATCTTCTAATACTTTTTTGTTCTCAATTTCGCAAACTCCAATAATTGCAGGACTCGTTTTTACTTTCTCTAAACCTATTTGAGAAATAACATACGCTAGCTTATCAATCTTATCCCAATACACGTTAGATGCATTCCCTTTTAATTGCATTATAGGACTCGCTTCATCGTTTATTGTGGTGTCATTAATCGTGTCAAATAAATTTTCTAAATTGTAAAAAGCAACGGTTCTTATGGAATATTCTTTCTTTATATTTTGAGAATACCCAATCATTAACAATCCAACACAACAACCAAAAACCAACCTCTTTTTCATACTTTTATTTTGACTCCCCCAAAGTTAGCTCAAAAAACATTACACGTATAAATACCTGATTATCCAATAGTTAAAATAAGTTTTAGTAGCTTTAAGTAAAATTTATGCTTATGAAAAGAACTGTCCTAACGATATTCTTTGCATTTCTCTGCTATGGGATTACTGCTCAGAATAGTGTAAAAGGAGTCGTTGTAGACTCCGATTCCGAAAAACCAATTGAACATGTAGAAATCCGGTTAACGCCAAAATTAATGATTGCGACAACCGGTGTTAATGGTGTCTTTATTTTAAAAAACAACACCAATGGAATCTACATTCTTGAATTAAAATTTCAAGGCTATGAAACACAAAAATTTTCCATTCAATTTGCAGGAAAAACGATTGATTTAGGCACCATTTTGTTTTATAAAAACCGTGTTGAACGAATCGATTTAAGTGTAATTACTTTAAGTGATGATGAATTGAATGATGACACCACATCATCCGATAATATCTCTGGGTTATTACAAGCTTCTAAAGATATCTACTTAAGAACAGCGGCTTATGAATTTAGCGCTTCATTTTTTAGAGTAAAAGGGTTGGGATCTGAAAATGGCTCCATATTAATTAACGGAATTGAATTCAACAAAATTTATAACGGAAGACCACAATGGAGTAATTGGGGTGGTTTAAATGATGTGACAAATAGCCAAGAATTCAATGCCGGCTTATCTCCTTCATCCTATACTTTTGGGAAGCTATTAGGTGTTACAAATATAAACATTAGACCAACAGAATCGAGAACGGGAACCAAGGTTTCGTATGCTTCGTCAAACAGAAGCTATAATCATAGAGTGATGCTTACGCATGCTTCTGGTCTATTAAAAAATGATTGGGCATTTACACTTTCTGCTGGTAGAAGAGCTGCTAAAGAAGGATATTCTGACGGAACATTTTATGATGCGAGTTCATTTTTTGCAAGTGTAGAAAAAAGAATAAACAAGAGCAACAGTATTAGTTTTTCTACAATTATATCTCCTAATAAAAGAGGAAAATCGTCTGCAAATACACAAGAGGTTTTTGATTTGAAAGGCACTCGATACAATTCATATTGGGGCTTTCAGAATGGTGAAATCAGGAACTCAAGAATTAAAGAAATTGTTGAACCAATTGTGCTATTAAATCATTATTGGAACCTCAACTCAACGTCTACTTTACAAACTAGCATTGGGTATCAATTTGGAAAAGTCAGTAATTCTAGAATAGATTATAATGGTAGTAAGATTGATGGGGCAATCAATAATATTCCGACTATTGTTAAATTGGGTGGCTCAAATCCAGATCCTAGTTATTATCAAAAACTACCTAGTTATGGCTTGAAACAAAACTATCCGAATGTATACAGAATGGAGAAAAACTTTCTTGATGCTGGGCAGTTAGATTGGAAAGAACTCTATGTAGCAAATCAGAACCCGTTTAATGATGGCAACGCTACCTATCTTTTATATGAAGATAGAAATGACGACAAGCTGTTCCTTTTAAGCAGTATTTATGAAAAAGAAATAACAGATCGTATTTTACTAAATGCCTCTATTCAATGGAAACAGTTACATTCAGAAAACTATGCCAAAGTTTTAGATCTCTTAGGCGGAGAAGGGTTTTTAGATATTGATAATTTTGCTGAGAATAATGACAGGAAACAAAATGATATTTCACATCCTAATCGAGTAATTTCTAAAGGAGAGCGTTTTAAATACAATTATAATTTAGATGCAAAAATTGCAAATGGGTTTGTCCAAGCTCAATTTAATTACAATAAAATTGACGCATTTATTGCGGGTAATATCTCTTCAACTTCTTACCAGAGGATTGGTAAGTATCAAAACGGAAAGTTTACACATCAGAATGAATCACTTGGAAAATCTGAGCAATTGAAATTTACAAACGTTGGTGTAAAAGCTGGGGTTACTTCTAAAATTACCGGCAGACATTTAGTGAATCTAAACGTTGCTTACTTCACAAAGGCGCCAACGCTACAAAACTCCTTTTCTAACGTTAGAATTAGCAACTCGGTTATAGAAAATTTGAATTCTGAAAAAATGATAAGTGCTGATCTTAGTTATATTTTTCGTTCTCCAATTGTTCAAGGGAAAATCTCAGGGTACTTTACAAAAAATAAAGACATTACAGAGGTTTCTTTTTATTATGCTGATGGTATTGGAGGAAGTGATTCTGAAAATACGGCGTTTGTTCAAGAGGTTTTAACCGGAATTGATAAAAAACATTTCGGAGTAGAAATTGGCATAGAAGCACAGGTCACCTCCACATTAAAATTGAAAGGAGCTGCAAATATTGGGCAATATACCTTTGATAACAATCCTAATTTATCCTTAAGTTCAGAGTCAGAAAACTTTCAATTTAAAAGTAGAACTTCACAGTTGAAAAACTACAAATTACCTGTTGGCCCTCAAAAAGCATACTCCGTAGGATTTGAATATCGTGCTCCAGAATATTGGTGGGTTGGAGCAACTCTTAACTTTTTTGATGACATATATGTTGATATCAATCCGTTAACCAGAACCAATAATTTCTCTGATGATGGCGGAATTCCATTCAACGATTATGATCCAATACTTGCTAAAGAATTGTTGCAACAAGAACAATTTAAAAACTACACAACCGTAAACTTTGTGGGTGGTAAAACGTGGAAAGTTGACACCTATTATATCGGAATTTTTGCAAGTATTAGCAATCTCTTAAATACGCGCTATAAAACAGGTGGTTTTGAACAAGGACGAAATGCCAATTTTAGAGAATTACGCGTTGATAAAGGGTTAGAAAAACCCGTTTTCGGCAATAAGTATTGGTACGGAAGAGGCACAACTTACTTTTTAAATCTAACTATTAGAATCTAACAAAACAAAAAATGCTATGAAAAATCCATATACAAAAGCACTCGTATTATGCACGCTTCTATTCACAATCTCTTGTGTTCAAGATGGTGCTTTTGAAATACCAGATACCTCAATTACAGAACCAATTATTGAAGTGAATTCGTCAATATTAAAAATAAAAACAGCGTTGCAGCAAGAATTCAACTCGAATAACAATGTCATTTACACATTTCCAATTCATGAAAATAATCCAACATATATTCAAGGTTTTGTGGTTTCTTCTGATGCTACAGGAAACTTCTATAAAAAATTAATTGTTCAAGACACCTCAGAAAACCCATCAGCAGGAATTGAAATAATTCTCAACAAGCCCTCTTTAAATACACGGTATGAGATTGGTCGAAAAATCTATATTAAATTGGATGGTTTATCAGTTTCTTATGATGATGGAGCAAGCACAATTGACCCAACAAATTTAACTCCAGGGAAATATGTTTTAGGTTTTTTAGATGGGAAAAGTGTGCGAAATATTCCATCTACTGCGATTAAAGAGCACCTTATTCGATCTTCTATTGTAGCAGGAATTAAACCAACTGTTGTTACCCTTTCTTCTATAACTGAAAGTCATATAAATACATTCATTCGCTTAGAAACTGCGCAGTTTGAAAAGACGCAATTACAAAAATCCTTTTCTGGAGAACCTAATGATGAGTTTGACGGTTTTCGATATGTATTTGACTGCGAAACAGAAAAGACAATTCGATTACAAACTAGCACATTTGCAAGTTTTAAATCAACCATTATTCCGGGAGAAAAAGGAAGTATTGATGCTATTTTAACCAAAGACTACAGTTCAGAATTTTTGGTAACTATTATTAATGCTCCATCAGATATTTCATTTAATAATTCTGACAGATGTGATCCTGTGTTTTTAGATTGTGGAGCAGGAACAGGTGGAAATTCTACTATTTTACTAAATGAAGATTTTGGAAACATCAAAAATAATTCAGCATTATTAGCCGCAGGATGGAGCAACATTAATGCAAATGGAAACAGTGCGCTCTTTAAAACAAGATCGTCTGGAGGAAATCGACTGATGGAAATGTCGGCGTATAATAGTGGAGAAAATCCATTAGAAGTTTGGCTGGTTTCGCCAACAATAAATTTAGATGCATCTACCAATGAAAAGCTTTCTTTTGAAACAAATACAGGGTATGATAACGGAAAAGTGGCAACCGTTTATGTGTCTTCTAATTTTACTGGCGATTTAAAAACTGCTACTTGGATTCAATTAGACGCGGCATTATCCGAAGGCCCAAGTTCTGGCTATGGGAGTAGTTTTACAAAATCTGGAACGGTAAATATTGCGTGTTTAACGGGTGATTTTCATGTTGCTTTTAAATATGTTGGCGCAGATGGAGGTGTTACCACAACATTCCAAATTGACAATGTAAAAATAACAGGAGAATAAAAACCACAACCCGCTTCAATTGAAGCGGGTTCTATTAATTTAAGTTTCGTTTTTCTGCAAAAAACCGTTTTAAAAGCAAACTACAGTCGTTTTCTAAAATCCCTTTTAAAACCTTAGTTTTTGGATGTAATTTGGTGTTTAAATTAACAAAACCTCTCTCTAATTCGGAAGCGCCATATACTATTTTTCCTATTTGTGTCCAATAACTAGCGCCTGCACACATCTGGCAAGGCTCAAGAGTTACATATAAGGTGCATTCTTTTAAATATTTTCCTCCTAAATAATCTGCCGCAGCAGTAAAAGCTTGCATTTCTGCATGTGCTGTTACATCTGTTAAGGTTTCAGTTAAATTATGAGCTCGCGCAATAATTTGATCTTTAAAAACGATGATTGCTCCCACAGGAACCTCTCCTTTATCAAAAGCAGTATGTGCTTCGTCTAAAGCTTTCTTCATAAAATACGCATCATCAAATGGATCTATCATCTTTTAAATATTTTTTCAATAATACGAAAACCATATGAGTTGTAAAACTCGTACTTTTGCTTTATGTCGCAAAAACTGTTAGATACAATTTATAATCCCGAAGATTTACGAAAGTTACATCCAAGTCAGCTGCCTGAATTGGCAAAAGAGTTACGTGATTTTATTATTGATATTGTCGCTACAAAGGAAGGACATTTAGGCGCAAGTTTAGGTGTTATTGAGTTAACTATTGCGTTACATTATCTTTTTGACACACCAAATGATTTAGTTGTTTGGGATGTTGGACATCAAGCCTATGTTCATAAAATATTAACAGAGCGAAAAGATCTTTTTCATACCAATAGAAGATTGAACGGTATTTCTGGTTTTCCTAAACGTTCTGAAAGTATCTACGATGCTTTTGGTGTTGGGCATTCTTCTACTTCTATTTCTGCGGTTTTAGGAATGGCCATTGCTTCAAAATTAAAAGGAGAAACAGAAAAACAACATATTGCCGTAATTGGTGATGCATCTATTGCGAGCGGAATGGCATTTGAAGCGTTGAATCATGCAGGCGTAACTGATGCGAATGTATTAGTGATTTTAAATGACAATGCTATTGGTATTGACCCTGCTGTAGGTGCTTTAAAAGAGTATTTAACGAAGGTAAAGAGTGATAAAAGACTTGCGGCTCAAAACAATATTATTAAGGCTTTAAACTTTAATTATTCTGGGCCAATTGATGGTCATAATTTAGAGGCTTTATTCTCTGAGTTAACGCGTTTAAAAAAAGTAAAAGGAGCAAAATTTTTACATATAATTACCACCAAAGGAAAAGGACTGCAACAGGCAGAAGAGGATCAGGTAAAGTATCATGCACCAGGAAAATTTGATCGTAAAACAGGGGAGATAATTCCGAAAGAAATAAAAGTTGAGCCTCTAAAATATCAAGATGTTTTTGGAAAAACGCTCGTTGAATTGGCTTCAAAAAATGATAAAATTGTTGGAATAACTCCCGCAATGCTTACAGGGAGTTCTTTAAAGTTTATGTTAGATGAATTTCCTGACAGAACTTTTGATGTTGGAATTGCAGAACAACATGCAGTTACATTAGCTGCAGGTATGTCAACTCAAGGATTGATTCCTTTTTGTAATATCTATTCTACTTTTTTACAACGTGCCTATGATCAAGTAATACACGATGTCGCTTTACAAAACTTACCCGTAGTTTTTTGCTTAGATAGAGCTGGTTTAGTGGGAGAAGATGGAGCAACACATCATGGTGTTTTTGATTTAGCCTATTTAAATTGCATTCCGAATCTACTCATTTTTGCACCTAGAAATGAAGTAGAGTTGCGAAACATTATGTACACTGCTCAATTAGGATTGAAAAACCCAATTGCGATTCGATATCCGAGAGGAAAAGGAGAGCTTATTGATTGGAAACAGCCTTTTTCTAAAATTGAAATTGGAACAGGGGTTTGTTTACAAAAAGGTAAAAACACTGCTATTATATCAATCGGTAGTATTGCAAAAAATGTTTCAAAAGCAATTCAAAATGAAGCCATTTCTCATTATGACATTCGTTTTTTAAAGCCCTTAGATGAAAAATTGCTGCATAAAATATTTGCTACGTATTCAACAATAATTACTGTAGAAGACGGAACAATAAAAGGAGGCTTAGGGAGTACAATTTTAGAATTTGCATCAAAGTACAACTACAAAAACGCAGTTTCAATACTCGGAGTTCCTGATGAATTTATCCATCAAGGAACCGTAGATGAACTGCATAAAATTGCTGAGATAGATTCAGAATCTATTTTACAAAAGATAAAACAACTTCAATAAAAAAAATTCACTACGATCAATTTTATGTTGTGGTTGTGTCCATTTAGGTTTTTCTCCTAAAAACTCAAATTCAAAAAGTACTTATTCAATTTACCAATCAATCTATTTTTAATCGTTGTTAAAAAACAAAAAGCCTTGATAGAATGTATCAAGGCTTTTATTAAATTTATATAATTTCTTCTTTAGAAATTATATCGCAAACCGAATAAAAGATTACTAGACGGCATTGGTACAAAACCAGATTCGATATATGCTGCATCAAAAATATTATTAGCAGTAACTGTAAAATTAAATTTATTGAAATCTACAATTACAGAAGCATCCCAAACATTATAGCTTGTGCCGATAGTGCGTTCTGCATGTTTGTAAATAATGTTTTGTCTTATGTTTTTAAACAATTTACTTGTAAAACGAGTTATAAATTGATGTTTTAATGTGTTTAAAGAATAACGTGACAACTCTTTATTTTGATCTAAAATATCATCATTTAAAAAATTATATCCAAAAGACAACGTCTGATTAAACCCTTTTATTTTAAAACGAGTTTCTGTATTCACCTCAAAACCTTTCGTATTTACTTTTGCAATATTCGTTGCTGTATATTTAGAATCCGTTGTGTTTTGACGAGTATAATCGATTAAATTAGTAGCGTCTCTATTAAAAATCGCTACAGAAGTTGTAAATCTTCCTGAATTATATTTCAACCCTATTTCTTGTGCAAACGCTTCTTCTGGTTTTAAATTAGGGTTTCCATCTGTCGTTCTATCTTTGTAGTATAAATCGGTATAGGTTGGTATTCTGTATGTAACTCCTAAATTTCCGTAGGCTTTTAAATTCTCTGATACTTGAATACCAACATCTAAACCAGGAAACGCATGAAATTTAAAATCAGAAAAATAGGTAACTGCAACTCCAGGAGTAACATCTATTTGACCATCAGCAAATTTAAAACGATGCTCTAAAAACAAGTTTGCCATCGTTCTATTTCTCTTTCCTAAATTATTACTACTAATAAAAACTCTAGAAATATCGAGACCAAATCCTGTAACTCCTAAATCAGATGTGTAAGAAGCATTCGTTTCTACACCAACTTTATTGGTAATGTGTAAATTTCTATAAAAGCTTGGATCGTCTCTTTTCAACAAAAAGATATCTTGACCTCTTTTCCAATAAACTCTTGGCGTAATCTTAAATTTTTCAGTTCTAAAAGTAGTAGAAGCTCCTACTAAACTATTTTGCGTTTCTTCATACTCATTAAAACCCCATGAATTTGGTGTGTAAAAGTTTTGTGCGCCAAATTTTTTATCGAAAAAAGTAGCAAGCACTTCTATAGGTTGCTTTTTCTTATTGAAAACTCCTTTTACTAAATAGTTCTTATTTTCATAATCAGAATTTGTGCGATACCCATCTGAAGTTAATACCCCAATATGTGCAATTATTGATGAATTTTCGAATGCTGCGCCAACAGTTACAGAACCATTAAGTTGCCCAAAAGAACCTGTTTCAATATTTGCAGAAAGCGTATTTGATAGTTTCTTTTTAGTCACAATATTTATGGCTCCTGTAAACGCGTTTTGTCCAAAAACTCTTGCTGCAGGACCTTTTATTATTTCTATACGCTCAATAACTTCAATTGGCAAAGCGGCATTCATTGTATGGTGTCCCGTTTGAGAATCATCCATTTTAACACCATCAATTAACAGGAGCGTTTGGTCAAAACCACCACCTCTAATGTATAAATCTGCTTGACTACCCGCCGTACCTCTTCTTCTAATATCTACACCTGCAACTTGTTGTAACAGATCTGCTACATTTGTTGCTGCACTGTTTTTTATCACTTCGGATGTAATAACATCTATTGTTCTAGAATTTTCTTTGAATGGCAAATCTATTCTAGTCGATTTTATTACGATTGTATCTAATGCTTGTGTTTCCTTTTTTTCTTGGGAAAACAAATTCAAATGCAATATTAAAATTGCAATAATTAGTAATTTTCTTCGTATCATTTTAATTGTTATTATAATTTAAAAACAGTGCAAAAGTCGTAACTTTCCGGACGACTAAACTAGTCCAGTTTTAAAATGATAGATAGTCCGGTTAATACACTGTTTAAACAACTAATTGATTTTGATAAATCGATGTCTCAACCTGTATATATACAGGTTTCACAGCAGATTGTAACTGCGATACAGCGTCAATATGTAACCAAAGGGACCATGCTGCCAGGAACTCGTGTGTTAGCGCAATTATTAAAAGTCCATAGAAATACTGCAGTTGCTATCTACGAAGAGTTGGCCTCTCAAGGTTGGGTAGAAATAAGACCAAATAAAGGGACATTTGTTTTGGATCCAGCGCTAAAAATAGCAAAAATAAAAGCCCCTTCTCAAAAAATAAACCAAGCACATACAGCTGCTAAAACAACAGGATTTCCTTTTCAAAAATCATTTCATTTAGCATCAACTGTTCAGTTAACAAATGCTAAGTATACCATTACCGATGGAAAACCCGATTTACGCCTACATCCTGTACATCAATTTACAAGATGGTACAGTGCTGCCATGAAACGAAAAACGTTGGTAAAAAAATGGAACATCCCAAACGAGTTTTCTTATTCATTGTTTCAAACTCAACTATGTAATTATTTAAATGCAACTAGAGGTTTTCATATAAAACCAAATAATATAATCAGTACGCGTAGTACAGAAATGAGCTTGTACATTGTTTCTCAATTATTAATAAAGCAAAACGATGTAGTATTAGTAGGGCATTTAAGTAATTATGCATCTAATATGATTTTTCAACAAGCAGGTGCAACCATCAAAACAATTCCTGTAGATACTGATGGTTTAAATATTGAATACATAAAAAAACATTTTGTAAAAGGAAGCATTAGATGTGTGTATATCTGTGCTCATAGAGACTATCCAACAATCGTAACATTAAGTGCAGAACGTCGTTTAGCCTTGTTGCAACTTGCTAGAGAATACGGATTTGCTATTATTGAAGATGATTACGATTACGATTTTCAGTTCGAAGGATCTGCAATGTTGCCCATGGCAAGTACAGATGCAAACGGTATGGTTATTTATTTAGGAAAACTCGGACAATCATTATTTCCAAGTTTTCAAACAGGGTTTGTGGTCGCTCCAGAAAACCTAATCTCAGAAGCAAAAAATTATTTGCAATTGCTAGACAAACAAGGCGATTTAATACAAGAACAAATGCTGTCGGAATTAATTAATGAAGGTGAAATTTATCGCCTCATGAAAAAAAACAGTGTAATCTATAAACAAAGGCGCGATTGTTTATGCAAGCTCCTAACTGACTATTTTTCAGAAATTGCACATTGGAATATCCCCACTGGCGGATTAGCTGTTTGGGTACAATTTCATCCAAAAATATCATTAGTAAAACTAGCCGAAGAAGCCGAAAAAAATGATTTATTTCTACCAAAAACTATTCTTTATCAGGATAAAAATACCTGTGCTATTCGTTTTGGTTTTGGACACCTAGATAAAGAAGAAATAGCACCTGTAATTAAAAAACTAAAAAGTGCTTATAACAAGGTGTCTATGAGATCTCTTGAAGATTAGTTTTGTGTTCTTCAAAGTATCCATTGTAAGGAAACATGAGTACTCGCCCAATTAAAAAATTATAAAATCATCCTTTTTTAATAATTTATTATTGTTATTCGATAATTTTTATATCTTTGTTGTGTTAAAACAAAACAACATGGCAAAAACACCCATCGCAAAAGAAAGAACCATAAAAGGAAATAAATTAATCTGTACCGTTTGTAGCAACGATACTTTTTGGGCGAAAGAAACCTTAATGAATACCCCAAAAATGTCCTTCTTTAATCTAGATTGGCTAAATAAATCTGCTCAAAATTATATCTGCAACAATTGCGGACATGTACTTTGGTTTATGAATAAAAATTAAAACAAATGAAAACAGAAAAATTATTAAAAGTCATGAAGTTCTTTTCATGGTTTGCTTTTATCGGGTTGATGATTAAAGCTGGAGGAATTCTAGTCACTTATTTATTAAGCATAGAAAACCCCGGGATTTCAAAAAACCTATATGATGGCATGAACCTCTTTGAATACCGGAATTATAGCTTTACACAGTATTCTTTTATTATCTCTTATAAAATTTTACTGTTTGCTGCTGAAGCTTATATTGCATTTTTAGTAATTAAATTACTTCGGAAATTGAATATTAAACACCCCTTTAATATGGAAGTTCAAAAATTAATGCAACAAATAAGCAAAGGTGTTTTCTATTTGTGGATTTTAGCAATTGTGCACAACACGCACATGCAATTGATTGGAACAAAACATAATTTTAAAATGGATTTGTTCTCTAGCGACTTTGTTTTTCTATCTGTAATCCTCTTTATCTTTGCGCAAATTGTAAAAAGAGGCATTGAAATTCAATCTGAAAACGATTTAACAATTTAATTATGGCAATTATTGTAAACTTAGATGTAATGCTTGCCAAACGGAAAATGAAAAGCAAAGACCTGGCAGAAACTATCGGAATAACAACAGCCAACTTATCCATCTTAAAATCTGGAAAGGCAAAAGCGGTTCGTTTTTCTACCTTAGAAGCTATTTGTAAAGCATTAGAATGTCAACCATCTGATATCTTAGAATATGTGAATGATTAGAAGATTTTTGTGTAATTTTGAAAGCACAAATTAAAAACTAACAATAATGCGTTTACACCATTTTAAGATCTTACTATTAACGCTCTGTTTTACTACATTAAGTAACGCTCAGAGTTATATCAATTATACTATTTCGTTTGACAACGCAGCGCAACACGAAGCAGAAATAAAAATTTCTTTCACAAAAATTACAGACGGTAAATTCTCTTTTAGAATGAGTAGAACGTCTCCTGGAAGATATGCAATACATGAGTTTGCTAAAAACGTATACAATGTAAAAGCAACCAATAGCAAAGGTGAACAAATCAAATTAACAAGACCAAACCCATATCAATGGGATGTTGCAGAACATGATGGGACCGTAAATGTAACTTATACGTTGTTTGCAAATAGAGGAGACGGAACCTATGCTCAAATTGATGAAACACATGCGCATTTAAATATTCCAGCAACATTTATGTTTGCGCCTTCATTAAAAGAGACTCCAATTCAGGTAAACTTTATCCCAAGAAAAGAGTGGAAAATTGCGACACAATTGAAACTGATTTTTGACAACACCTATTACGCTCCGAACATGCAGTATTTTATGGACAGCCCAACGGAACTAAGTAATCATTTAGTGCGCTCTTTTGAGGTTGCTTCTAATGGTGAGAAATTAAAAGTGAATTTGGCATTACATAATCTTGGAACTGAAGCTGAAGCTGATCAATATTTTGAAAGTGTACAAAAAGTTGTATTGCAGCAAATGGCTATTTTTGGAGAGCTCCCGAAGTTTGATTATGGTGCGTACACCTTCTTAGCTTGTTATGTGCCAAATGCAAGTGGAGATGGAATGGAACATAGAAATTCTACTGTTGTAACAAGTACAAGAACATTGGCTAATGGAGGAATGACAGGGAATATAGGAACGGTTTCTCATGAGTTTTTTCATGCTTGGAATGTAGAACGTATCAGACCACAATCTTTAGAGCCTTTTAGTTTTGAAGAAGCAAATATGAGTGGCGAATTATGGTTTGCTGAAGGGTTTACAAGTTATTACACCAATTTGGTTTTATGTAGAGCGGGTTTAATCACTCCAGAACAATATATAAACGGCTTAACAGGAGGTTTTAACTATGTATGGAATTCTCCAGGACGTTCGTTTTTTAATCCAATAGAGATGAGCTATCAAGCTCCTTTTGTAGATGCAGCAACTTCTGTTGATCCTGTAAACAGAGATAATACCTTTATTTCTTATTATTCTTATGGAAGTGTTTTAGGATTGGCCTTAGATTTATCTTTACGTAACGAAAACAGAACCTTAACATTAGATGGTTATATGGAATCTATTTGGAAAACATACGGGAAAAGTGAAAAACCATATACAATAGACAACCTAAACAGTGCTTTAAATACATATGCTGGTGCATTGTTTGGAGATTATTTCTTCTCTAATTATATTTATAAAAGTGCAATGCCAAATTATGCCCCTTTATTCAATAGTGTTGGTGTGGTTTTAAAACAAGACAGTAAAAAAGTATTTTTAGGGATTTCTACGTCAAATGGTGTTGTTATAGGTAATCCACAAATTGGAAGTCCAGCATATAAAGCAGGAATCAATTCAGGAGATAAAATTATTGCAATTAACAAACATGCTGTTAGTGATGGCAACTCTGTAAACTCAATTTTAAGTACTTATGAAATTGGAGATAGCGCTACGATTCAGTTTAGCAGATACAATCAATTAAGGTCTGTAAAAGTTACTTTTATTAAAGACCCAAGCTATACAATTATGACTTTTGAAAAAGCCGGAATGGTCGTTTCTCCAGAAGTATTACAAAAAAGAAAAGAGTGGTTGGATAAAAAGTAATCGCTAAATTAACACCATAAAAAAAGACCTCATTTATAATGAGGTCTTTTTTTATATAGTGTTTGAAATTAATCAGCTAATAAAATAACTTTATTATCTTTCATTTCAATCGTTCCAGAATTTATGGCTAAAGTCAACACTTTATCATCATCTGCATGAGGAACTAATTTCCCGTTCAATTCATCTAATTCTAAATGTTCTTGAGTATGCACATGAATACTAACTGTTCCTTCTTTTAAAATAGAAACAATCGGTGCGTGATTATTTAACATTTGAAATTTCCCATTTACACCTGGTACTGATATAGAATCAACATCTGATGAAAATAAAATAGCTTCTGGTGTTACAATTTCTAAAAACATAGTTTTTGTTATTTTTAAGCTTCAGCTAACATTTTCTCTCCAGAATCAATTGCATCTTGAATTGATCCTCTTAAGTTAAATGCTGCTTCAGGATATTTATCTAATTCACCATCCATAATCATGTTGAATCCTTTGATTGTATCTTTAATATCTACTAATACACCTGGTATTCCAGTAAACTGTTCAGCTACGTGGAAAGGTTGAGATAAGAAACGTTGAACACGTCTTGCTCTGTGTACAGCTAATTTATCTTCTTCAGACAATTCTTCCATACCTAAAATAGCAATAATATCTTGTAATTCTTTATAACGTTGTAATAACTCTTTTACTTTAGTAGCACAGTCATAATGCTCATCACCTAATACCTCAGCAGATAAAATTCTTGAAGTAGAATCTAAAGGATCTACTGCAGGATAAATACCTAACTCAGCAATCTTACGAGACAATACTGTAGTCGCATCTAAATGCGCAAATGTTGTTGCTGGTGCTGGATCTGTTAAATCATCTGCAGGTACGTAAACCGCTTGTACAGATGTAATAGACCCTTTTTTAGTTGAAGTAATACGTTCTTGCATTGCTCCCATTTCTGTTGCTAATGTTGGTTGGTAACCTACTGCAGATGGCATACGACCTAATAAGGCTGATACCTCAGAACCTGCTTGTGTAAAACGGAAGATATTATCTACAAAGAAAAGAACATCTTTTCCTTGTGCTTCTCCTGCTCCATCACGGAAATATTCAGCAATTGTTAAACCAGATAATGCAACACGTGCACGTGCTCCAGGTGGTTCATTCATTTGTCCAAATACAAAAGTAGCTTTAGAATCTTTCATTCCGGCCATATCTACCTTAGATAAGTCCCATCCTCCTTCTTCCATAGAGTGCATAAAATCATCACCGTATTTGATAATTCCAGACTCTAACATCTCTCTTAGTAAATCATTTCCTTCACGAGTTCTTTCTCCAACTCCAGCAAATACAGATAAACCTCCGTGTCCTTTTGCTATGTTGTTAATTAACTCCTGAATCAATACTGTTTTCCCTACTCCAGCTCCACCAAATAATCCAATTTTTCCACCTTTTGCATATGGCTCAATTAAATCAATAACTTTAATACCTGTAAATAAAACTTCTGTAGAAACAGATAATTCTTCAAATTTAGGTGCCGATCTGTGAATTGGCAATCCATTATCTCCTTCTTTATCTAAATTTCCTAAACCATCAATAGCATCTCCAGTTACATTAAATAATCTTCCGTAGATATCACCACCAATTGGCATTTGAATTGGACTTCCAGTTGCAATAACTTCTTGACCTCTTTGTAAACCATCAGTAGTATCCATAGAGATTGTACGTACTGTATTTTCTCCAATATGTTGTTGTACTTCTAATATCAAAATTGAACCATCAGCTTTTTTAATTTCTAATGAATCATAAATTTTTGGAAGTGTAGAATTTTCTGCATTGAACTCCACATCGATTACTGGACCAATAACTTGAGAAACTTTACCTGTTGTTGTAGACATTATAGTATCTAATTAATGTTAGTTATTTTATTTTGTGGGTTTTACCCTCTTTTTCAGGGTGCAAAGGTAATTTATTTAATGATAATTAAAAAGTCTTTGTAACTTTTTTTGCAATAAAAAAAGCCTTGTACAGAGTACAAGGCTTTTGAATTTATTTGACTGAAATCTTAGTTATTTGTAACTGTAATTTCAACTCTTCTATTGTTTGCTCTACCTGCTCTAGTTTTGTTAGAATCGATAGCATTTGCAGAACCATATCCTTTAGCCGTTAATCTTGAAGCATCAACTCCATTTTCAACGAAATAAGTCATTGCTGCATTAGCTCTCTTTTGAGATAATTTATCATTCATTTTAGCATTACCAGTAGTATCTGTATGACCACTAATTGCGAAAGTTGCTTTTGGAAATTCATTCATAGTTGCAACGATAGCATCTAAATAGCTAGATACTTTAGGTAAAAAAGAAGCCATTCCTGAGTCAAACAAGATAGATTTAGCTCCCATGTTAATTGTCTTAACTCCAGCTTCAGTAATTATAGGTAATGGACATCCGTTGTTAGAAGCAGGTCCTGCTTCATTTGCACAGTTATCATCTTTATCTAAAACTCCGTCACCATCAGTATCAGGCCAAGGACATCCACCGTTTGCAACTGGACCAGCTACATTTGGACATTTATCATCTTTATTAACAACACTATCACCATCAGAATCTGGACAACCTCTGTTAGCAGAAGATCCTTTTTCGTTTGGACACATGTCTTCTTTGTCAGCGATTCCATCAGCATCAGCATCTGGACATCCGTTTAATGCAGCTAAACCAGCAACATTTGGACAAGAATCTTTTGAATCTTGGATTCCATCAGCATCTGTATCTGGACATCCGTTGAAAGCTACTAAACCAGCAACATTTGGACAAGAATCATATTTATCATATACTCCATCTCCATCAGTATCTGTTCCTCCAAACTTAAGAACTAATCCTAAAGAATGTTGAAAGTGATCAGCTTCCCATACACTAAACTTATTTTTCACTCCAGACTGTACATTTAATCCAACAGTTTCACTAAACCAAACATTAAATCCTGCACCAACATTTAACATCGCTCCAGCATACTCACCAACAGTAGTGTATCCACCACCTAAATATACATAAGGGTCAAAATAAGAAGTTGTAGATCCGAAAACCAAATCAATCAACTTATTTACATCATACTTTACATTTGCATCAATTGCATAATACATTTCACTTGAGTCATCAATCTTATTTAAAGACCCTGCTACTTGTAAAGTAAACCCGTCTTTTAAATACTTCTCTACAGAAACTCTAGAAATAGAAGGTAAAACATTCCAGTCACTTGTTTCTGAATGATCGCTAGCAACGTCTGAAATTGAAATTGCAGCACCTCCTCTGAAGTCTAAAGCGTTAAGTCCAAAACTAATAGCCCATGGGTTATTAGAATCCTGAGCATTTACATTCGCAACCGTTACCAATGCAAATAAAGCCATCACAGCTATTTTAAATTGTTTCATTATCAAATTTTTAAATTAAAAGTTCTTTATTAGGATACAAATGTAAGTGGATAAAACTTATTTACAAAAAAAACGGTAGTTTATTTTACACCACAGCCTATTATCTATATAACATTCAAAGATTTACCAACCTTAATAAATGCTGAAATTGCGGTATCTAGATGTTCTTTATTGTGAGCCGCTGATAACTGGACTCTTATTCTCGCTTTTTCTTTTGGTACAACAGGGAAAAAGAAACCGATTACATAAATGCCCTCTTCCAACAACATATTTGCCATTGTTTGCGAAAGTTTTGCATCATATAACATTACAGGAATAATAGCTGCATCAGCGCCCGTCAAGTCAAATCCTGCTTTTTCCATCTCTGCTCTGAAATAATTTGTATTCCATTCTAGTTTATCTCTTAAAGAGGTGTCTTCAGAAATTAAATCAAAAACTTTTAATGAAGCACCAACAATTGCTGGAGCCAAAGAGTTTGAAAATAAATAAGGTCTAGAGCGTTGACGTAGTATTTCTATTATTTCTTTTTTAGCTGTAGTGTAACCTCCCATTGCGCCTCCTAATGCTTTACCAAAAGTACCAGTCACAATATCTACACGCTCCATTACATTTTTCAATTCAACAGTACCTCTACCTGTTTTACCAATAAACCCTGCAGCGTGACATTCATCAACCATCACCATTGCATCATATGTATCTGCTAAATCACAAATTTCATCAAGCTTTGCAACAATTCCATCCATAGAAAACACACCGTCAGTAACAATGATTTTAAAACGATGCTTTTGTTTATTTGCTTCAATTAATTGTTCTTCTAAAGCTTGCATGTCGTTATTTGCATAGCGATAACGTGCTGCTTTACACAAACGAACCCCATCAATAATTGATGCATGATTTAAGCTGTCTGAAATAATGGCATCTTCTTTTGTTAATAGCGGCTCAAAAACACCTCCATTTGCATCAAAAGCTGCAGCATATAATATGGTGTCTTCCGTTTTATAAAATTCTGCCACTTTAGCCTCTAATTCTTTATGGATGTCTTGAGTTCCACAGATAAAACGAACAGAAGACATTCCGAAACCATGCGTATCCATTGTGTCTTTTGCTGCTTGAATTACTTCTGGATGATTTGACAACCCTAAATAGTTGTTTGCACAAAAATTAATTACTTCTTCACCTGTAGAAATTTTAATTACCGCGTCTTGTGATGATGTAATTATTCTTTCAGACTTATAAATTCCTGCATCTTTAATTTCTTGCAGTTCTTGCGCTAATTGGTTTTTTATATTTCCGTACATTGTTTCGTATTTTGATTCGCAAAGATAAATTAAATTTCTTCTATTGTTATTTCATCGTTTATATAAATAAGCAACTTTTTTACGACGTTAAAATTCATCGATTTTAACACTTTTTCGTATTGTAACAACTGTTGATGATAGTTTTTAGATGGCTTTCCTGTTTTGTAATCGATAATTGTAACTTCATTTTGAGAATTAAAAACCAATCTATCTGGAATAACAACTTGATTGTCTTCCGTGGTTATTTCTCTTTCATTATAAACAACAACGTTTTCTCCGTAGTACTCTGATAACTTAGGGTGCTCTACAACCCTTTCAAGTATTCCTTTAATTTTCCTGGAATCATCAAAAGAAATGAGTCCTTGGTTTACATATTGATAGAGGACCTTTTCTACATCTTTATTCGTATTAATCTTGGAAAACATTTCATGAATTAAATTTCCATATTCAATTGCTTTTCCTTGTTCTGTTTCCCAAAGTTTTGAAGAATTAGCAACCATATAGATGTTATGTTGTTGCCATGGATTGCTCACAAATTGATCTTGAATTGTAGTTTTTGATTTCTCTACCGCACTTTTACTTACTTTTTTTCTATCCCCAAATGTATAGGTTGTTTTTTCTTCAGACCACTCTCCAATTGTCTGTAAATAATTGATTAAAACCCCCGATGTATACTTCGAATTTACCTCTCCTTTTGGAGAAATCGTTTTTTCTGTAATCACATATAATTGTTCTACAGACCTTGTTAAAGCAACATACAAAAGATTAAAACTATCTAATTCTAATTCTTCTCGCTGAAAATTGTAAATATCTTCTCCTGATTTTCCTGCATATTTTATGTTTTTATTCGCGCCAATCAATAATTCACTGAACCCTTCAAACTCCTCAATAGGCAAATCTGTTATCCAAGATTTAGGGTTGATTTGTTGATAGATGTCTATATTATACGGAAAGATCACTACAGGAAACTCCAACCCTTTAGATTTATGAATCGTCATAATCTGAACCGCGTTTTCTGCTTCTGGAGCAACAATGCTTAGTTTCTCTTTCTTACGTTCCCAAAAATCTAAAAACTGCTGAACATCTGTTCCTCTTTTTTGTTGTTCAAAAACAATGTCTAAGAAAAACTGTAAATACGCATCAGAAACCTCTGTTAATTTAAAGGCTCTAATGATCTCCTCAATTTTTTCGTAAAACGGAATTTGATTAAAGTTTTCTAAATTAAAATCAATTCCAAAATCTTTTATTTTAACAAAGAAATCATTCTCGTTTTTTAGATCAAATGACGTAATAAATGAATGTATTTCTAATGCTATTTTTAAATGAGAATATAAAAAATAAATAAGCTGCACCCAAGCTGAATGATCTTTTGGATGCTGAATTACTTGCAATACATCAATAATGAAATTTACTTTTTTACTATTCTGTATCAATAAGGTTTCTGAAGAAACAATAGCGACCCCATTTTCTGATAAATAGTTCGCAATAGTTACCCCTTCTTTTTTCTTTCTAACTAAAACACAAATATCTTTTCTTGAAAAATCACTGTCTAAATTTATGATCGTTTCTAATACTTTCTTAGCGTATTTTAGGTCATTCTCTTCTTTTTCTGTTTCTTTTTCTAAAAAATCAACTGAAACAAATCCACCAACTTTTTTAGTGGTTTTTTGGGTGTTTCCTTCAATAAATAATTGTTGATACATGGGGTTTTGAAAATAAGCAGAAACGAATTGAAAAAACGAATTATTAAACTCAATTACCTCACTATAACTTCTATAATTTGTATCTAATCCTTTTATCTCTTTGTGGGTTTGAAACGGATTAGAGCTTCTTTCATTTTGATTTTCTGAGCCTAACTTTATAAATTGTTCTGCCTTCCCTCCACGCCATCGATAAATTGCTTGTTTCCCATCTCCAACCAATAATAAATTACTGTTTTCTTGAGACAAGGCATTGTCAATTAGCGGAATTAAATTTTGCCATTGCAACACCGAAGTATCTTGCATTTCATCAATAAAATAATGCATGTATTTCTGTCCAATTCTTTCATAAATAAAAGGAGCCGGTTCTTCTTTAATGTTATTAGAAATTAACTGATTAAATTCTGAGATTAATCGAATGTTGTTTTCCTCTTTTATGGTTGATAACTCCGCGTTTATCTTTGTTAAAACTGCTAATGGAATGAGGCTTTTTAACACCAATTGATTTAAGGTGAATTGCTCATACAGCTTCTCTGATTCAGTATATAATTGCAGCAATTCAGGTAAAATTTCTTCAATAATGGACTTTACTTCATCCGATTTTGATTTTGCATAAAACAGCCCCTCTTCAATGCGTTGCTTCAGTTTTGATTCGTCAAAAAACGATGCTTTTTCAAGAGCGCTAAGAGATAAAAAATGTTTTGGTATTAATGAATAGTAAAAATCATTATGCTTCAAGCTCGTGTTGTCTATTATTGACAACCCCTCTTCTCCTATTTCAACACATCTTAACCTAAGGGTTTTTTGACTTTTAGTAAGTTTCTTTTTTAGCGATGTAAAATCACTAATCGTTTTTGACCGTAACGTTTTAAAATGTTTCGCGTCTTCATCATTCAGTAAAATTTTAGCAAAATCATTTAAATCATGAGAGATATCCCAAGATTTATCTTCTTTTGCTTTTTCTAAAGAAAAATCAATTAATGTATTGGTAACATCATTTTCAACGCCAATTTTTGAAATCAAAACCGCTACTGCTTGATTCAATAAGGTTTCTGAATCTAACTCTACTTCAAAATTAATATTTAACCCCAGGTCAAAGGCAAAGCTCTTAATAATTTTATGTGTGAAACTATCAATTGTTGTGATTCCGAAAGCACTATAATTTCTTAGAATAGCCTCTAATATTTGACTACTTCTATCCTTAATTGTTTGTTTTTCTAAACTCGTTTCTTCAAGAAGTTTTATCAATAAATCATTTTCATCTCCCTCAGAAAACAACTGCAAATTATCTAAGATTCGGGCCTTCATTTCTGCGGCAGCTTTATTGGTAAACGTAATTGCTAGTATACTTTGAAACTTATATCGATCATCAGAATTTAAAACCACTTTTAGGTATTCTTTTACAAGCGTAAACGTTTTACCACTTCCAGCAGATGCATTGTAAACTTGAAAATTTGAGGATGCTCGCACAATTTAATTTTAGTGCAAATTAGGTGTTTTTTTGAGAGAAAAGAAAAAAGAAGACAGAAAATGAAAAACTAAAAGTGAAAAAATCTAATGCAAAAAAGACACAACTGAAAAATTCAAAATACAACAGTCTCTTCTCTTTATTCTTTTTTGTCTTTCGTCTTTTACCTAAACAATTACCCTCTAAATAAAAAGAAATCTTCTTTAATGGATTCAATTTTAGAATCGTCATTTGTGATGATATAGTCAATCGCTTTATCTGTAAAGTCTTTTCCTTTTTCAGTTAAAGAAATAATGTCTTCAACAATCGTTATCATATTGTTTCTCAAAGCCAAATCTACTACTGATTTTGAACGCACTTTCTGCCAATTAATGTGCTCATTTAAATGATTGATATGTCGTTCCTTTTTTTCTGTATGATTATTTAAATGCAATAAGAACGTTAACAAAGAAACCTCTATTTGTTGCTGTTTATTTCGATACAAAACAGAAATTAACCCTCTTTTTGGCGCAAATAAATACACTAGTAAAAATACGAGCCCTAAAACGGTTGTCATAGATCCAGAAATTGAGGCATCTAACCAATGTGCTAACCAATATCCGGCAATTGCCGAAAAAACACCAAAAAAGACCGAAAGTAATAGCATTTTTTTCAAATTATCAGTCAACAAATAAGCAGTAGCAGCAGGCGCTATCATCAAAGCAACAACTAAAATTGCACCAACAGCATCAAATGCACCAACTGTTGTTACTGACGCAACACTCATCAGCCCATAATGCAAAACTACAGGAGAAAAACCTAATGCAGTGGCAAGACCAGCGTCAAAAGTGCTTATTTTTAATTCTTTAAAAAATGCAAATAACAAACTCAATGTAATCAACAATATCACACCTATAGTCCACAAAGATTTCGGGCCTAAATCCATTCCGTCGAGTAGAAACCTATCAAAAGGAGCAAAAGCCAATTCCCCCAACAGAACAACGTCTGTATCTAAGTGAATATCATTCGCGTTTTTTGAAATCAATATAACGCCAATACTAAACATTGCAGGAAAAACCAA
>Ga0307993_1000037_pt1 | contig 38022 bp, 27 predicted proteins | sample EllFjometagen260_FD_203163 | JGI IMG/M metagenome (GOLD analysis project Ga0307993, IMG submission 203163) | Marine microbial communities from Ellis Fjord, Antarctic Ocean - #260 | ecosystem: Environmental > Aquatic > Marine > Unclassified | place: Southern Ocean | collected 2014-11-02 | reverse complement strand
GTCCCGCCTATTACATGACGGTCTGAAGAGATGCCAATGTTGTAAAATTGGGTAGTGGCATAATTTTTATTAAGGGTCTGCCATGTAGTACCTGCATTGTTTGAAAAATAGATACCCCCGTCATTTACGATATACACCTTCATGCTGTCCGTTGGATGCCAAACTACATCATGATTATCAGAATGAATATTAAAAGGGCCAAAACCATTTACTTGATTCCAACCTTGTCCTAGTTCCCATTCCCAAACGGTAATACCTCCGACAATTATTCTATTTTTATTTGCTGCGTCAACCCCAACAGCTAAATCATATTCTCCTTGACATTGAGAAGAACAAAAGGGATCAAAATAAGTTGATTTTTGACCTATTTTAGACCAAGTATCCCCACCATCTGTGGTCCGATAAACGCCACCTAGGGCGTTAGAAGATGTGATAAATACAGCATAAACATAGTCTGCATCATTTCTTGCAGAAGCAAACATCACACGTCCACCACTACGCGGTAGACTTGTTGAGTTAGCGCTAGATTTACTAATCTCTTCCCAGGAATCAAATCCATCACTAGATTTGATGATTCTACCACCGAGAGTTGCCCAGATGTTACCACCTGCATCAATGTTAACATCCCAACAGGTTCCGTTAGAGCCAATACCTGAGATTGGATTGTCCCATGTAGTTCCTGCATTCTTTGATCGACGAATACCTGCACTAGTCGCCATGTAGAGTATATCATTATCAGATGGATCAGTAACAATCACACCGATAGATGAAAAACTTGCAGTAGCCGACAATTGACTAAACGACGTTTCACTAGCTCCTTTTTTAAAGACACCAGCACCTGGAAAACCTGATGATGTAGAAGCACCATAACCGGTCGTCCATGTATTGTAAAGACCCTCACCTGTACAGTAGTAGACATCTCCATTAACAGAGTAGGCAACGGACATGACGGCAAGATTTTCTTGTTCAGGATTAACTTCTGACCAACTTAGGCCTGAAGTGTTACTAAAGTATAACCCTCCACTAACAGAACCAGCATACATTTCTGAGGGAGTGCTTGGGTTTATAGCGAAACCACGCGTTCTACCACCTCTATTGTCTGGTCCACGTTCAGCCCAGGAAAGACCTAGTGAACTTTCAGGGGCATTCTTCAAGCCCTCAATCGCACTTAAAATATCCTCCTGATTAACTTCACCAGTAACTTGGTTCGCACGCAAACCATGCAAGTAAGAAGCAGCGCCGGCAGCACCTTGCTCGTTTTGAATCCTTGGCTGGTATACTGAATCCTTTGTAGGAATCACGAATAATACGGCAGCAGTAAAAAGAGTGCCTAAAATGGCGAATTGTATTCCTTTTTTCATGTGTAGTAAAGTAACTCTGTTTCTTATTTTATAAAAATAAGGCCTAAACCCCATTATAGCAAGTGCTTTTCTGCATGATATGAACTGCGAACTAAGGGTCCGCTTTCAACATGTTTAAAGCCCATTTTTAATCCAATTTCTTTTAATCTTTCAAATACTTCTGGCGTAACAAACTCAACAACAGGGAGGTGCCTAGGTGTTGGCTGAAGATATTGTCCTATGGTCACTACATCAACATCTGCCTTACGTAGGTCCTTCATTGCATCTAAAACCTCGTCTTCCGTTTCACCCAAGCCCAACATGATACCACTTTTGGTCCTTTGGATGCCTTTTTCTTTTAAATACTTGAGCACGGATAAGGATCGGTCAAATTGAGCTTGAATTCTTACTTTTCTTGTTAATCTACGAACCGTTTCAATGTTGTGACTCACTATTTCCGGGTTCGCTTCTATAATTCTATCTACATTATGAAACTCACCTTTGAAGTCAGGAATCAAAGTCTCCATGGTCGTATTTGGAGATATTCTTCTAATGGCATCAACAGTTTCCTTCCATATTATGGATCCGCCATCTGCCAAGTCATCTCTGTCTACAGAGGTTAAAACTGCATGTTTGATTTGCATGAGCTTAACACTCCGTGCAACCTTCTCCGGTTCTTCCCAATCTACGGAGAGAGGACGGCCAGTGGCGACATTACAGAAACCACAAGACCGTGTACATATGTTGCCTAAAATCATGAATGTCGCAGTACCTGCACCCCAGCATTCGCCCATGTTCGGACAATGACCTGATTCACAAATCGTGTGAAGCTTATATTTATCCACTAAACCACGGACATTTTTATAATTCTCACCCGTTGGCAGTTTCACACGCAACCATTTCGGTTTTTTAACGCGCTGTGTTGCTACTTGTTTAGTTTTTATGTCGGGTTGATCTACCATATTTCTAAAACCTTAAAAACCGTTTCTTGTTCACGCTTCAGCCAAGCTTTTACGCCAAATATTAATTGTATCCTCATTAACCCCTTGATGAGAGGCGTGCGCGTGAACTTTTCCTTCTTTAATTACGATCAGCTGTGGACTTTGATGTTGCACCTTTAAATCCTCAGCTAAGGCCAAAGAAAGAGGTCTTTGAGCAACAACATCTATGTATACCCACTGGTCCCCTTCTTCCAGCTCCGACAATAAGAGGCGTTTCATCGCGAACAGACTGACACTGCACCGAGTGCTGTGCTTGTAAATAAAAGTAGTCCCTTTATAACGAAGAATACCCGCCAATTCCTCGAAGGATTGCGGGTATAAAAAAGGAAGTCCAACTTTGGACTCCTTGTTCTTATCCTTGTTGCGTAGGAAGCTCAACATGAGAATAAGATGGACATTTTTCAGCAGTGCCACAAGAAGTGAGTGCGAGGGTTGCAACGATCACAACGGCAATGGATAATACCTTTTTCATAGTTTAAAACTTGCGTTTTACTTAAATTGCGAATTGTAAAAATAACGTTCATAGACCAAACTTCTTACTCAATGAGCACATTCCTTTCCACAATAGTACCTAAATCTTGGAATGAGTTTTTCAAAGAAGAACAAACTAAGCCTTATCTGATAGATCTAGAGGGCTTTTTAACGACTGAGTATGCGACGAAAAAAATCTATCCGAAACAGGATTTAATCTTTAACGCCTATGCACACTGTAGACCAACAGATGTGAAATGCATTCTGTTAGGCCAAGATCCCTATCACGGTGCTGGTCAGGCAAACGGACTTTCCTTTAGCGTATCCTCAAAGAGTAAAACCCCACCTTCATTAAAGAATATATTCAAGGAATATTGTGACGATTTAAACCAACATGAACCCAAGAATGGTGAACTGACCCATTGGGCGAAAAACGGCGTGCTTTTACTCAATACAGTATTAACCGTAGAGGAATCAAGGCCAGGTTCACATGCGAAAAAGGGATGGGAGCAATTCACATTAAATTCAATAAAATTTGTCCTAAAACACCAGCCTAATACTGGCTTTATTTGTTTGGGGATGCCTGCACTTAGATTAGCTGAAAAAGTGATTTTGGAACTTGACACCAGTTCTACTATACTCATAAAAGCGCCGCACCCCTCGCCGTTAAGCGTATACAGAGGGTTTTATGGGTCAAAGCCTTTCTCAAGATTTAACGAAGAACGCGAAAAACGAGGCCTAGAAGTCGTACATTGGGCACTGCCGTCTAACGGACAAAAAACTTTGTTCTAAACTGATAAACAACTACTTACATGAGTGATCCATGGATCTATTTTTTGGTTCTAAACATCGCGCTAGTCGCTTATTTCCTGCTGCGTCAAAACAGGACTTCAAAAAGCGAGCCTGTATCCTTTAACTCCAATGAACTACCAGGCTGGATTCAAAGTCAATTAGAAGACGCGAAATTAAAAATCGAGAAAACCGAAGATGCACTTCGTAGATCTGAAGAAGAACTCAAGAACATTCAAATACAGAGTGCGAAAAATCATAGCGCACTAAGCGCTGAATTAACCGCGAGTCAAGAAAGATTACAAGACCAAAAAAATACTTTTGAGATTCAAAAGAAAGAGGCTGCTGCGGCAAAAGAGCAAATGACTAATGAATTTAAGGTACTGGCTAGTCAAGTTCTTGAAGAGAAATCAACGCAGTTTAAAGCAACGAATTCGGAAGCTATAGACAAACTTCTTGCTCCATTTAAACAAAAGCTAACTGACTTTGAAAGTACTGTAAAGGAGAGCCACAAAGAGGAGCTTAAAAATTCCGGAGCCTTGATGGCTAATATCCAAACCCTGCAGAATATGAATGCCCAACTATCTGCAGAAGCAAGTGGATTAGCGAAGGCTTTGCGTGGCGATACCAAGAAACAAGGTAACTGGGGAGAATTTGTGCTAGAACGTGCACTAGAAATGAGTGGTCTAGGCAAAGACAAAGAATACTTCGTTCAAAACAGTGAAACTACAGCAGAAGGCAAAAGGCTTCAGCCTGATGTGATCATTCAGCTGCCTGAAAACAAAAAAATCATCATCGACTCTAAGGTAAGTCTTGTTTCATGGGATAATCATGTGAATGCCGAGAATGATGAATTGGCTCAAACCAGCATGAAGGCCCTTGTCGTTAGTATTCAGAACCATATTAAAGGGCTGGGTGAAAAAGATTACCCTCAGCTTTATGGAGGAGATACGCCAGAATTTGTCCTGTTATTTATTCCTATCGAAGCTGCTTTTATGGAGGCTACAAAATTTGACGGTGGTTTATATGAATATGCTTTTTCGCGAAAAATAATATTAGTTTCTACTTCTACCCTACTAGCGACCTTAAAGACTATCGCTATGGCTTGGCGTCAAGAGAAACAGACCAAAAACGTAATTGAAATTGCCGAGGCTGGAGGAAAGCTCTATGACAAATTTGTTGGGCTTAGTGAAGACCTCACACGACTAGGCCAGCAATTCAAAACAGCGCAAAATACCTACCAAGACACTATGAATAAAATGGTAGAAGGCAGGGGTAACCTCATTTCACAGGTAGAACGACTGAAAAAGCTGGGAAGTAAGACTAAAAAAGAATTGGACAATAGATTAGTAGATCGTGCAGATCTAGGTGAATATTCAGATAAAAAAATTGAGGACAAATCCTCAGAACAGTAAACATGACAAACGATCAACTTATATACGGACTACGTCCTATTCTTCAGGCAGTTCAAGACAACCAAACCATTGAAAAAGTATTCCTTCAAAAGGGACTTAGTGGATCTTTGTACGCTCAACTTGAAGGTACACTCAGAGATGCTGGTATTGAACCTAAATATGTTCCGGTAGAGAAACTTGACAGAGTTACCAGAGGAAATCATCAAGGTGCTGTTGCTTACCTGAGCCCTATTGACTTTTTTGATTTGGAGGAAATCATAGTTGCTGCTCAAGAACAAGGGAGGGTGCCATTAATTCTAGCACTTGACAGAATTACCGATGTAAGGAATTTTGGAGCCATCGCCCGGACAGCTGATTGCTGCGGGGTTGACGCCATTGTGATTCCGAAGAACGACAGTGCGCCCGTCAGTGCTGATGCGATTAGAACCTCAACGGGTGCGCTTCTTGAAGTGCCCGTGTGTAAAGTCGCTCATATGAAAGATGCTTTGTTTTTAGCTCAAAGCTTGGGGTTAAAAGTAGTTGCAGCTACAGAGAAAACAGAAACAGACATGTATGCCGCTCCATTTAACGAGGGCTGTATGTTAATCATGGGAAACGAAGAAACAGGTGTGCACAAGAGTTTAATTCAACTTTCTGATGCCCAAGCCTTAATTCCTATGTCCGGGCAGATCAATTCACTGAACGTTAGTGTCGCTACAGGTGTGCTACTTTATGAGGCGGTACGCCAAAGAAAAGCTTAGAAAGATGAAACAAGTTGCACTTGCTTTACTAATGCTGACTAACCTTGCGGTGAATGGACAGTTCAATTGTCAAAACAACAAGTTTGCGCCTGTTTACCAATCAACCACACCAATCAACTATAATTCAAGGTCAGATACAGCCAATCTTACATCGTTAAAACTTGATGTCGATGCAAGGGGATTTGATAACGACCAGCTTATCGGGAAGGCTGAATATCAAATAGATGTGATCATAAATTTCACACAACTACGCTTCGATCTCCTTGGATTTACCGTAGATAGTGTGATCTCCATAAATGAACCCTTGGTGTTCCACCAGTCTGGTGAGCATCTCATTGTTTCAGATACAGCGTTGGCAGGAGATTCATTGAATTGGACCATCTACTATCACGGGGCAACCACTAAAGATGCTAGCGGATGGGGGGGTATGCATCACGACGGCGCCTATGATTATAATTTAGGTGTTGGTTTCGCTGCGAATCCTCATGTTTACGGACGGAGTGTTTTCCCTTGCTTTGATAATTTTATTGAAAAGTGCATTCTAGAAGAAATGAACATTACCACCTCAAGTAGTAATGTTGGTGTAAGTAACGGTATTCTAAGCAACGTAGATACCCTGATAACAGGAGATTTAGTGTGGCATTGGAAAGGCCAAGCACCCTTACCCTCTTACCTCGTAAGTATCGCAGTTTCTGACTATCAAAAACAGAGTTGGAGTCATGGAGGTATACCATTTGAAATTTATGGCAGAACGCAAGACACGGCTAATATGACTGCCGGGTTTGTTCATTTAAATGATATCTACGATGCATTTGTTCATGAGTTTGGCCCGTACCCTTTCGAAAAGGTAGGTTACGCGCTTACCATCACAGGCGCCATGGAGCATGCCGGAATGATTCATTTACCACGAACATTAGCCAATATAAACCTGAACGGAGAAGACATCATAGCACATGAGCTTGCCCATATGTGGTTTGGTAATGCAATCACCACCTCAACGGCACAAGACATGTGGATTAACGAAGGATTCGCTGAGTTTGGGTCACACTTTTATGAGGAAAAGATCTATGGCCGATCTAAATATGTTAGCACCGTACAAAAAAACCAAGGGGTCGTACTAAAACAGGCTGCTTTAAGCGATGGAGGTCATCTTGCGTTAAGTGGCGTCAATCAGAATCAAACTTACGGCATGCACACGTATCAAAAAGGCGCTATGGTAGCGCATAACTTAAGGGAATATCTTGGAGATTCGCTATTCTCACATGGCATGAAACAACTCATTGCGCTAAAGACGTATGGAAACTATGATGTCGATAGTTTCAAGCAAACGTTAGAGAATGCTACCGGAACAAGCTTAACCGAATTTTGGTTGGATTGGATTTATACGCCAGGATACCACGGCATCATACCGCATAAAAAGACCTCATTTACAGCTGGACAGCAACCAATTAGATTGCATCGTATTCAGAGCAATGTTCCCAACGGAGCATCTGCTCAAGGAAAATCAACACCGATATGGCTTTATAAACACAGCTATAATTCAGGCTACCAGGGTAAAGTTTTTTTAGGATATTCTGGTGATTTTTCCCCTAATTATCAGGGAACACAAGATCTCCATGGCGGTGCTGATTGGTTGAGTATTAATGACAGTGCCGAGTCTTTAGGAACCTCTGTCTATGATTCTTTTGAATGGTCGGAATTATCAGGCACTAAAACTTTAACAAATACGGGGGTAAAAATCACACCGACAAGTAATCCAAATAACCTGAACGGAAGGTTCTATGTCTGGCACCATCGCACTGAAGGCATGTATAGTGGCTCTGGTGAAATTGGGTCTAACCACGTTTACTTTATCGGGTATGAAGGAAGCCATGACCCACCGCTCGCAACCACCACGACCCTACCCTTTGAAGTAACGATCAAATACAATAAAAATCAAACCCAAGGCGGTCTTGATTACGATCTCTCCAGCATTTCGGGAGATTCACTCACTCTGTGTCATTTTAAAACTGGGGAGCTTCCTAGTGCAGGTATTGCCTTAAGTAATGTGACGAATCAAACCGTGGGGAACTTTGGAGTTGGTAATTTGACTTTCACCCCACAGTTGCTCAGTGGATTTTATCGGATTGGTAAGGCCAAATACGGTCTTAGCGCGGAGGACGGATCGGAGAATCCAATTAGAATATATCCCAACCCAAGTCAGGACCTCTTAAAAATAGATGGTTTTCAATCGGGATTAAATGTCGCTACTGTACAAATATTTGAAACGAATGGGGTACTGGCGCTATCAAGAGTTTTAACTGTCAACAAGGGTTCCGTAGAATTATCAATCAAAGCCATCCCCAACGGATCATATACCATACGTATTAACGACCTATCCAGGTCAATTAGCATCTTACGCTAACAAAAATATCTAACGGCATGGACTTAACACAGTATCAGAAACTTATTCATGATGTGAATAATCATCTCACCGCAGCTGCACTGCAAGTTGAAGTTATCTCCTTATTACCTGCAGAAGAACACGTCGAAAGATTCAATGTAATCAATAGAGCGCTGAAACAAGCCGGCGGCCTGCTGCTGGATTTTAAGCCCGAGGACGACTAAATCACATGCTTAATAGTACCGGACAATGATCACTACCGAAGACATTATTTAATATTTCACTATTCTTGACCTTGACCATAAGCGACTCGCTTACTAGGAAATAATCAAGCCTCCAACCTACATTTCTTTCTCTTGAACCTCCTCTATAACTCCACCAACTGTACTTTACTGTAGTTGGATTTAGGTGGCGGTATGTATCTACTAAACCGCTATTTAGCATTGTTGTGAAGCCATCTATTTCAAGCTGGGTATAGCCTGGAGTTTTATTATAATTTGGCTTTGGATTTTTAAGGTCAATCGGCTGATGGGCAACATTTAAGTCTCCACACACCACTACCGGCTTTGAGCGTTCTAAATCTTTTAAATACGCTAAAAACGCTACATCCCAATCCTTAGTTCTATACTCAAGGCGCTTTAAACCACTGCTCGCATTAGGAACGTAAGCGGTAACCACAAAATAATCTTGAAATTCAGCGGTTATCACCCTTCCCTCATTATCGTGTTCCACGATGCCTAGTCCCATTTTCACGGACAAAGGGAGCTCTTTAGACAGGATAGCTGTACCACTATATCCCTTCTTATCAGCACTGTAGGCATACAAGTGATAACCCGTTAGCCCCGAAAGTGCCTCCGCAACCTGTTCAGGCGTAGCTTTTGTCTCTTGGAGACAGACTACATCGCAGTCTAAGCTGTTAAGATCTTGAAGAAGTGTTTTTCCTGCACAAGCACGAACTCCATTAACGTTAAAGGATAATATTTTCATTACATGTTTCTTCTATATTGACCACCCACGGAGAATAAGGCGTCTGTAATTTGTCCAAGGGAACAATACTTCGAGGCCTCCATCATTAGTTCAAAAATATTATCGTTTTTCACTGCGGCCTCCTTCAGTGCAATTAACATAGCGTCTGAGCGATCAGAATTACTTTTGTGCAAATCTTCGAGCATCGTTATTTGATACTCTTTTTCCACAACAGTAGCACGTATCACCTCGTCTGGAGTAACCGTAGGCGAACCATTTTTACTCAAAAATGTGTTTACACCAATAATGGGGAATTCTCCGGTATGCTTAAGTGTTTCATAATATAAGCTTTCCTCTTGTATTTTCCCTCTCTGGTACATGGTTTCCATAGCACCCAATACTCCGCCTCTTTCTGTAATTCTATCAAATTCTAATAAAACGGCTTCTTCGACTAACTCCGTTAACTCCTCGATAATGAATGACCCTTGAATGGGGTTTTCATTTTTGGTCAATCCTAATTCCTTGTTGATGATCAACTGAATAGCCATCGCACGTCGGACACTTTCCTCTGTTGGCGTTGTGATTGCCTCGTCATAAGCATTCGTATGAAGTGAATTACAATTGTCATAAATCGCATACAAAGCTTGCAACGAGGTACGAATGTCATTAAAATCAATCTCTTGGGCGTGTAAACTTCTGCCTGAGGTTTGAATATGGTATTTCAACATCTGAGAACGTGCATCTGCTCCATATTTATTCTTCATCGCATGTGCCCATATTCTTCGGGCGACACGACCAATAACAGCATATTCAGGATCTATTCCATTACTAAAGAAGAAGCTCAGGTTAGGTGCGAATTTATTGATATCCATACCTCTACTCAAGTAATACTCTACATACGTAAAACCATTCGCCAAGGTAAAGGCCAACTGCGTAATAGGATTAGCTCCGGCCTCAGCAATATGGTAACCCGAGATCGAGACACTGTAAAAATTACGGATTTGCTGGTCTATGAAATACGACTGCACATCTCCCATCAATCTAAGTGCAAATTCTGTAGAGAAAATACAGGTATTCTGTGCTTGATCTTCTTTTAAAATATCAGCCTGAACAGTTCCGCGAACAGATTTTAACGTTCGAGTCTTTATCTCCTCGTACGCCTGTTGATCCAACACTTGATCCCCAGTGATACCCAAAAGCATAAGACCTAATCCATCATTACCCTCTGGTAATTTTTCCTGATAATATGGACGTTGTAGCCCCTTGTCATCAAACGATAATTTTAGAATTGATTCTACCTTAGACTGTAATTTATGCTCTTTAATGTATAATTCACATTCCTGGTCAATTGCCGCATTCATAAAGTAAGCGAGCAACATAGGTGCAGGACCGTTAATGGTCATAGATACAGACGTTAACGGCGAGGTTAACCTGAAACCTGAATACAGCTTTTTAGCATCGTCTAAACAGCAAATACTCACCCCCGCATTACCGATTTTCCCATAAATATCAGGTCTGCGATCAGGATCATTCCCGTACAACGTAACGGAGTCAAATGCCGTTGATAGACGTTTCGCTGGAAGCCCTAAGGAAACGTAATGGAAACGCTTGTTTGTTCGTTCGGGGCCACCTTCCCCTGCAAACATTCTAGACGGATCTTCACCTTCGCGTTTAAAAGGATAGATCCCGGCAGTATAGGGGAATTCGCCAGGAACATTCTCTGTAAGCAACCATCGAAGAACTTCGCCCCAACTTTTGTATCTAGGGAGTGCCACTTTTGGGATTTGACTATGTGACAAGCTCTCTGAATGCGTCTCAATCTGAATCTCCCTACCGCGAACTTTAAAGGAATACACAGGATCTTTGTAGCGTTTTTTAGTAGCTTCCCATTGCTGGATTTTTTCCCAATTATGGGGATTGAAATCCATTTTAATTCGATCGAACGACAACTGCAGCTGAGCAACCAACTCTTCATCTTCCAAAGTCTCCATGCTCCTGTGTAAAGCGTAGAGTTTATCTGCGACCTCTACCTGTTGCGCAATACGATCCTTATCAATACGATGACTTTCAGAAATCTCGCTTAAATAGCGTGTTCTGTTCGGAGGGATAATGAATACCTTTTCGCTCATCTCTCCCGACACCTCAAAACTACTGTTTAACTCTGCGGTAGTTTTTTCATTAAGTTTCTCAATAATGGCCTGGTATAGACGGTTAGTACCTGGGTCATTAAACTGACTTGCTATGGTACCAAACACTGGCATTAAATCCGTATTAATATCCCATAGATTATGATTGCGTTGGTATTGCTTTTTGACGTCACGCAAAGCGTCCAATGCACCGCGTTTATCGAACTTATTCAATGCGATTAGATCCGCAAAGTCCAGCATATCAATTTTCTCGAGCTGTGTTGCCGCACCATATTCTGGAGTCATCACGTATAAGGATGCATCACTATGATCTAAAATCTCTGTATCTGATTGCCCTATCCCTGACGTTTCCAGAATAATCAAATCAAACCCTGAAATCTTTAAAATATCTAATGCCTTTTGAACGTGGGCGCTTAATGCCAAATTACTTTGGCGCGTAGCTAATGAACGCATAAAAACATTGCCATGTCTGATGGAGTTCATTCTTATACGATCTCCTAAAAGAGCACCACCAGTCTTACGCTTTGAAGGGTCCACCGAGACCACTGCCAATCGCTTGTCGGAAAAATCCATCGTAAATCGGCGAACAAGCTCATCGACCATAGAGCTCTTACCTGATCCTCCGGTACCCGTTATCCCAAGAATAGGTGTTTTTATTTGATCTGCCTGAGCAGCAAGGTCCATAAGTGCTGCGCTGTGCTTCTCACCACAATTCTCAGCAGCAGAAATCCAACGTGCAATGGTTGCATTCTCTGCCGTTTTTAATTCGTCTATTGAACTAGGCAATTCTGCTCCAACAAGATAATCACTCTGCGCTATGAGGTCATTAATCATGCCCTGTAACCCCATTCTTCTTCCATCATCAGGATGGTATATCTTGGTAATACCGTAGGCATGTAATTCTTGAATCTCCTCTGGGAGAATAGTCCCACCGCCACCACCAAAAATACGGATATGTCCCGCTCCTTTTTCCTGTAAGAGGTCATACATGTATTTGAAATACTCTAGATGACCACCCTGATAGCTGGTCATTGCAATGGCGTTAGCATCTTCTTGAATAGCCGTATTCACAACCTCTTCTACCGATCGGTCATGACCCAGGTGAATCACCTCACAACCTGTGCTTTGAATAATTCTACGCATGATGTTTATAGCAGCGTCATGTCCGTCAAATAATGATGCTGCGGTTACGATGCGTACCTTGTTTTTAGGCACGTATGGGCTTGGGTTTTCCATTTTTGTGTGATGTATTAGGTTCTTCAAAGATAGTATAGAATAGCTCAATGATTCCTTTTGCTACCTTTGAACCAAAGCAAAAATTATGCAGGCACTGAAGTCTCCTTTATTCTATCTTCCTATTATAGCCATCCTGTCCGTTAATTCTGAAACCATGGATCTAGGTCTTTGGCAAAGAATGACTGTGATTGCTATTGCAGGCCTTGGTACCATTATAGTGAGCTTCAAGTCATTTGATGGTAGGATAACAGGAATCGGAGCACTCTGTCTGGGGCTTCTTCTGTGGCCCTTAACTAAGATGTACAGTGTACCTGCCCAAAGCGAACTGCTTGCGCATGTCGCAAGAATTTCTTTACTATTTGGACTCATTGTCAGTAGTCGAGGACTGTTTAAAAGTCGAGAAAAAGAAGCTGTTCTTGCCCTTTCTCTCGGGAGTCAAGTAGCACTTGGCATAGCAGCGTTAAGCTTATTCCCAGCGCTTCTAGATGCCTACAAACAAGATAACATCTATCTGGCTACAGGTCCATTATTTACGCATAAAAACTATGCTGCTGCCAGCCTTCTAATACTTCTTCCATTCAGTATGATGGCTAAGTCAGACGAACCATTAAGGGTTTGGATGCAAAGAATAGTTATTGCTTTCGGTATACTAAGTATTTTACTGTTGCGAACCAGAGGGGTATGGTTTGCGGGGGTCACCATGGGTATAGTAGCCACCATCTATTTCAAGTTACGCGAGCAAAAAATCGCGAGTAGAAAAAGCTTTTTTGCAATAGGCATCTTATTAATAGGCATCATATCAGCTGTACTCGCTGGTGGAAGCGAAAAAATATTTAACAGCAGTACGATACAAACACGAATGCACTACTGGAATGCATCCAGCGAAATGTACTTAGACAATCCAATAACTGGAGTTGGCGCAGGCCAGTGGAAGGTTTTTTATCCAGGAACAGGGCTAAAAGGGACGAATGAAAGTGTCATGAACGGTACGACAACCATTCTTAGACCTCACAACGATGTGTTATGGTTATTGAGTGAAACAGGTATTGGTGTTGGATTTTTCCTTGCATTGCTTGTTGCAGGCTTTATCACTAGCATGCGAAAAGAAGGGAACATATTCATGGCACTCACATTAGTGGCCTTTGCTGTATACGGCTTTGCTGAATTCCCCCTAGAAAGAGCCTCCATGCTTTTGCCATTGGGAATCGCATTGGGATATGCCGCAGCTAAACAAAAACCACTTTTAAAACTTCCCAAAGCTATAATAGTGGGATTGGCCGGGTTCGCATTTATGTTTACCATTACGGTGGGCAGCGCTAGAATAACCGGAGAAAAAAATGCTAAAAAGGCGTTGGATGGTTATATGACCCGAAATACAAGACAAATGCAACTTTTCAGCGATAAGGCAGAAGGGGCTTTTTTCGAGATGGATATTTATAACAATCCTATGGGGTATTTCCAAGGACTAGCTCTTCTCACATCTGGTGGTCCGAAGCCCAGTAAAAAAGCACTTGTAAATGCAACTAAAGCTTTTGAAAGAGCCATTGACATACATCCTAACCACATACTCAGTTTGAATCAATTGGCGCAAATAAAACGAATACAAGGAGATGTAGCTGGGGCTTCTATCTTATATGCGCAAGTACTAGAGATGAGTCCAAGAAATACGAGTGCAGCGCTAAAGCTCATGGAAGTTGAACGAACCCGTGGAAACATTTATGCCGCGCTGGATGCCTTAAAAAAATTAGACCATAAATACACTCCACAGAATCTACCTGGATTGGGTCCTGAGGCTAGTAAAACATTAGCTGCATTTGCAAAAGAATCAAACCCTCGACCAGCTTCAAGGAAATTACATTCGGAATTACAAAAAGTACCAGTTGGAAGGATGTGGCAAGTATGGGAGCGACTCCGTTAAAAGCCCTACCTCCCATCATAAAGGCGGTGAGAGATAGGGTTTAGGAAAAGTCCTAGTTTATGACTCTTTTAATGCAATCAGTCGATCAGTAATGATTTGGATTTTTCCCTGAGCATCAGCTTTCTTTTTGAGCTCAGAGGCGACCACAGCTTCAGGAGCACCTGCGACGAATCTCTCATTACTCAATTTTTTATCTACCGATTTTAAAAACCCTCTGGTGTATTCAAGCTCCTGTTCAAGTTTTAATATTTCCTCCTCAACATCTACAAACGCATCTGCTGGAATAGTGTAATTCACACCACCGGCAACAAAGCTAAAAGCAGATTTTTGAACTTCATTTACTGGGGTAATTGAACCCACATTAGCGATTTTCATGATTAAATCATCAAAAACGCTAGAATGAGCAGATCCATGGGCAATTTCAATTTGCAGTACTTCTTTAGGAGCAATGCCATTTTCATTGCGAACCGTTCTAATCCCTGTTACTACCTCTGCAAAAAGATTAAAGTCCTTAAGGATTTCTACATCGTTCACTTCTTTAACGGGCCATGGGGCAAAATTAATGGTCTCGCCTTCCGCTCTTTCCGCTAAACTTTGCCACAACTCTTCTGTAATAAAAGGCATGAACGGATGCATGATTTCAAGAAGCGTATTAAAAATCGCCTTAGTCTCGTCTAAGGCTACTTGTGAAATTTTATCACCGTAGGCCGGCTTAAGCATCTCTAAATACCATGAACAGAAATCGTCCCACACCAGCTTATAAGTGGTCATTAATGCCTCTGATAATCTGAACTTATCAAAACTATGGTTAAGCTGGACTAAAGATTCTGCAATACGATTTTTCATCCATTTGATGGACAGCTCTTCCGATTTCGATAGGTCTTGTGTTCCTGCTTCCCACATGCCTACCAATCGATACGCATTCCACACCTTGTTCGCAAAAAAAGAACCCTGAGTACAAAGGTCTTCGTCAAAAAGCAGGTCATTTCCTGCAGGAGCAGTCATCAACATTCCCACACGTACTCCATCTGCCCCATATTTATCAATAAGATCCAGTGGGTCAGGACTGTTGCCTAACGACTTAGACATCTTACGACGCTTTTTATCACGGACCATACCAGTGAAATACACATCTTTAAATGGACGCTTTCCCTTAAATTCATAACCCGCCATCACCATACGAGCCACCCAAAAGAAAATAATATCCTGACCAGTAACAAGCGTATTAGTAGGGTAGAAATAATCTTCTTCCTCTTGGTTACCCGAGAAGACACTGTAAGGCCATAACCAGGAACTGAACCAGGTATCCATAACATCCTCGTCCTGCAGAACTTCAGTAGTACCTAAGGCGGCTATTGCTTCTTCTTTCGTCCTACAAACTGCCACATTACCCTTGTCATCATACCATGCAGGGATTCTATGTCCCCACCACAATTGACGAGAAACACACCAATCCTTGATGTTTTCCATCCAGTGTAAATACGTTTTCTCAGCGTGCGGAGGATGAAGAGTAATGTCTTTTTTCTTCACACCATCAATGGCCGGCTGGGCTAAATCAGTCATTTTCAAAAACCACTGCATGGACAATCTTGGTTCAATAACCGCGTCCGTACGTTCACTACGACCTACCTTATTTCTTAAATCCTTTGTTTCTACCAGTAATCCCTGGTCTTCAAGGGCTTTAGCAACTTTTTTTCTTGCCTCAAACCGATCAAGTCCGCTAAACGCACCACCGTGCTCATTCAAAGAAGCATGCTGGTCAAAAATATCTATCACTTCCAGCCCATGCTTTTCGCCGAGCATGTTGTCATTTTGATCATGGGCAGGCGTTACTTTTAGAGCTCCTGTCCCAAACTCTATATCAACGTAATCATCTGTAATAATTGGAATGCTCCGACCAACTAACGGTACCAAAACACGTTTACCGTGCAAATGCTTGTACCTATCATCATCTGGATTAACACAAACCGCTGAGTCACCGAAAATAGTCTCAGGTCTTGTCGTTGCTACCTGCAATAAGTCATCACTACCTTCTATCCGGTAGGACATATAATACATTCTGCTGTTTTCTTCTTTGTGCAGGACTTCTTCATCAGAAACGGCAGTAAGAGCAACCGGATCCCAATTCACCATGCGTAAACCGCGGTAAATCATTCCCTTTTGATGAAGGTCAATAAAGACGTCTGTTACCTGTTTTGATCGGTCTTCATCTAACGTAAAAGCGGTGCGATCCCAATCACAAGATGCACCTATCCGACGTAACTGCTTAAGAATTTTACCTCCATATTCATCCGTCCAATCCCAAGCGTGTTTCAGGAATTCATCCCTAGATAAGTCCGATTTTTTTATACCCTGTTCTCTGAGTCGGCGTACTACTTTTGCCTCTGTGGCGATGGATGCGTGATCCGTACCCGGTACCCAACAGGCATTGAGACCCAACATGCGAGCACGTCGGATAAGTACGTCCTGAATGGTGTTATTCAACATGTGACCCATGTGTAGAACACCGGTGACATTAGGCGGCGGAATCACAATTGTGTAAGGCTCTTTTTCATTAACCTCAGCATGAAAATGCTTCGCGTCAAGCCATCTTTGATACCACTTTGATTCTATCTCACCTGGAGTATATTTCCCTATTTCGCGCATGATTGTACTCTTATAATATTTCACAAAAATACAAGCCTTGACGCATCCAAAGAACGCATTGCCCAAGAGATTGTTATTTTCCTTTGAATAAGACCAACTTCGGATTACATTTGATATTAGAAAAATTATAAGAACGATGAAAAAAGTATTCCTCACCCTAGTAGTAGCATTATTTGGATTTGCCGCGCAAGCGCAAGAACAGCAGGCTGACGGCGCTCAAATTAATTTTGAGCAAAAAGTCATCAACTACGGTAAAATTGAAAAAGGTGGTAATGGTTCGCGTGTTTTTAAATTTAAAAACGAAGGAAACGAGCCACTAGTCTTAAACTCGGTGCGTGCCTCTTGTGGATGCACGACTCCAAAATGGACGCGTGAGCCAATCGCTCCTGGTACTGAAGGAGAGATTATCGTGAAATATGACACCAATCGCCTGGGTAACTTTCATAAGACCGTAACTGTTCAGTCAAATGCGGCGAGCAAAACCGTTGTTTTAACGATAAAAGGCCAGGTAATGAACCCTGAGGTTCAGAAAAGTACACCCACCAAACAAGGTGGTAGTGTAATTGCTAAATAACTACACAGAAAACTAAGCATCATTAAGAAAAAGCCCCGTATTTTTATGGGGCTTTTCTATTTTAACCAAGCAGTCTATGCCACGAATATCCTCCAAAGGCCAACGCATGCCTTCCAGCCCGATTCGGAAATTAATACCGTTCGCAGAGCAGGCAGAGAATAATGGGACAAGTGTCTATTATCTGAACATAGGGCAACCAGATATTGAAACCCCAATAAGCGCACAGCGCGCCATAAAAGAGGCTAATATCCCCATTCTAGCATATAGCCATAGTGCTGGATTTAAGTCACTCAGGGAAGGTTTAGTGCGTTATTATAACGATAAAGAACTACCCATTTCTATCGAGGAGATTATAGTCACTTCCGGAGGGTCTGAAGCGCTACTTTTCACTTTCGGATCTGCAATGGATGTGGGCGACGAAATTATTATTCCTGAGCCTTTTTACGCCAATTACAATGGATTCGCTATCGCTAACAGCGTAAATGTTGTGCCCGTTGAAGCACATATTGAAAATGGATTTGCCCTCCCGCCCGTAGCTGCATTTGAAGCTGCAATCACAAAAAAAACAAAGGGAATACTTATTTGTAACCCTGGAAATCCTACTGGATACCTGTATAGCAAGCAGGAACTTGAGCAACTCAGAGACATCGTCATCAAGTATGATCTTTTTCTAATTGCTGATGAGGTTTATCGCGAATTCACCTATGATGGCCATCTGCACCATAGCATTCTTAGCTTAGAAGGACTGGAGCATCATGCTATTGTAGTAGATAGCTTTTCAAAACGATACAGCATGTGTGGAGCACGAATTGGCTGCTTGGTAAGTAAGAACAAAGAATTTATGGCAGCAGCGATGAAATTTGCACAGGCTCGACTCTCCCCACCTACCTATGCACAAATTGCTAGTGAAGCGGTGTTAGCGACACCTCAGTCCTACTTTGATGAAATAAACGATGAGTATGTGGCAAGACGAAATGCACTTGTCGATGGTTTAAACGGTATTGACGGTGTATTTTGTCCCAAACCTAAAGGAGCATTTTATGCTGTGGCTTCATTCCCTGTAGAAAGTGCAGAACATTTTTGTCAATGGCTACTCAGCGATTTTAGTCATAACAACAAAACTGTGATGATGGCTCCAGCAGCAGGTTTTTATGCAAAGCCTGAATTAGGAGCTACTCAAGCAAGGTTGGCCTATGTACTGAATACAACGGCACTAAAAGACTGTGTAGAGCTACTTCGTCAAGCCTTAATAGAATACCCTCATACCACCAGATAAAAACTAAACGCTAGTGATCGTTCAGATTAATCAAAGTCTAAAGAAGCTCAATACATTTGGTATCGACCAGAAAGCGGAGCGTTTGATCTGGGCTCAAAGTACTGCTGAGGTACTCGACTACATCAAGCATTATGACGCACCTAAATTAGTTCTTGGTGGTGGTTCAAACATGCTGCTCACAAAGGACATTGAAGGAGATGTATTAAAAATAGACATTCGCGGACGTAAAGTGGTCTACGAGGACGACGATGTTGTGCATGTAAAATTAGGTGCAGGGGAAAACTGGCATGAAGCTGTGCTTTGGACGCTATCAAGTGGTTGGGCTGGGTTAGAAAATTTAAGTCTGATACCGGGGAATTGCGGTACTGCTCCAGTTCAAAACATTGGAGCTTATGGCGTAGAGTTAAAGGATGTCTTTGTCAGTTGTGAGGGTGTTAATTTGAAAGATAAAACTCACTTTAACCTCGCTTTGGACGATATAAAGTTTGGATATAGAGATAGTATCTTCAAAGGAATTTGGAAAAATAAGGCCATCATTACCTGGGTCACATTAAAACTAACAAAGCGTAACCACAACCTTAAAGTTAGTTATGGAGCTATTCAAAATGAGTTAACCCAAGCTGAGATTTTAGAGCCCACACCTAAAGAAATAAGTAATGCCATCATCTCAATCCGTGAAAGTAAACTCCCCGATCCCGCGAAGCTAGGCAACAGTGGCTCGTTCTTCAAAAATCCAATTGTATCCGCTGAACTTGCAGAAAAACTAGTGGGTCAGTACCCTGATCTACCTTGTTATGACGCAGCGGACGGAAAGAAAATAGCGGCTGGTTGGCTCATAGAAAAGGCTGGCTGGAAAGGACACAGAGAAGGTGATGCAGGTGTACATAAAAAGCAAGCACTGGTTCTTGTGAACTATGGCAAAGCCACTGGAACTCAACTATTAACTCTTTCTCAAAAGATCATTACTGATATTCAAGAGAAGTTTGAGGTTTTACTTGAAGCAGAAGTCAACTTATTATGACCTCCAATAAATCTGTTGCCTTTCATACCCTAGGATGTAAGCTGAATTTTGCTGAGACGTCTACCATAGCAAATGATTTTATCACAAAGGGGTTTGTACGTACTGAGTTTTCAGATCACGCAGATGTATATGTCATCAACACGTGCTCGGTTACAGAGAATGCAGATCGTGAATGTCGCAATATTGTTGGACGTGCACTTAGAGCAAACCCCGATGGGTTTATCATAATTGTGGGATGTTATGCCCAATTAAAACCTGATCAAATCATGCAAATGCCTGGTGTAGATCTCGTGCTGGGAGCCACTGAGAAGTTTAACGTGACTCAATTTTTAGGTGCTTTAGAGAAAACTACTGGGCCAGCGCTCATGCACAGTTGTGAGATTTCAGAAGCTCAAAAATTTGTAAGCTCCTACAGCGCTGGTGACAGAACACGGGCCTTCTTAAAGGTTCAAGATGGGTGCGATTATAAATGTACGTATTGTACTATTCCATTAGCCAGAGGTATTTCTAGGTCAGATACCTTAAATAATGTGGTTAAAAATGCGCAAGAAATTGCAGCAAAAGGAATCTCCGAAATAGTCCTCACAGGAGTGAATGTGGGAGATTATGGTAAAGGAGAATTTGGGAACAAGCGACATGAGCACACCTTCTTAGAGTTAGTCCAAGCGTTGGATGCTGATGTTGATGTTGCGCGTATGCGCATATCCAGTATTGAACCCAATTTACTTAAAAACGAAATCATTTCTTTCACTGCCGTTTCTAAAAAATTCGTTCCTCACTTTCATATCCCTTTACAAAGTGGTTCAGATGCTGTCTTGAAAAAAATGAAGCGACGGTATATGACCGATTTATATATTAAAAGGGTGCATGCTATAAAGTCTGTAGATGCCGATTCATGTATTGGAGTTGATGTTATTGTAGGTTTTCCAGGTGAAACTGAAGCGTACTTTTTAGATACCTACAACCTGCTCAACGATCTTCCTATCAGTTATTTACATGTTTTCACCTATAGCGAACGTCCAAATACAGCTGCGGCGAGTATGGAGGATGTCGTACCTATAACTGAACGCAAGCGTCGCAATAAAATGCTGCGAATTTTAAGCGAAAAAAAGAAGCGCTCATTTTATGAAAGTCAAATTGGTCAATACCGAACAATTCTCTTTGAAAATGATAATCGTGAGGGCTACATGCTGGGGTACACTGATAACTATGTACGCGTTAAAACCTTCTGGAATCCGCAATGGGCGAATACAACCATTTCCGCAAAGCTTAGTGAAATTGATCAAGATGGTCTAGTAACCTTAGCCTTGCCAGACCATGTGAAAAACACAACGGACTTTTCAAATCTTTGAGCTGCTTTAAAGATTGTAATTTCTTAATTTAATGTGTTCTGAAACCTAATCCGTAGTCCCCTCTAAACTACCTGAGATCAAATTATGATGATCAACTTAAATGATATCACTACAAAGGTTGCTGCTATTTCTAAAGAAACGGGCAACTATTTACGAATTGCACAAACGACTTTTAACAAAGATGAAGTAACTGCAAAGAGTTTAAATGCATTAGTTAGTGACGTTGATCGAACTGCTGAAAAACTGCTGGTAACCCGTCTTAGCACCCTATTGCCAGAAGCAGGCTTCCTTACCGAAGAAAAAACCATTGAACAAGATCTTGATTCCGAGTATACCTGGGTTATTGACCCTTTAGACGGGACCACCAACTTTATACACGGCCTTCCCATTTATAGCGTTTCCATTGCATTATTGAAAAATAAATGGCCTGTTGTAGGGGTTGTCTATGAAGTCGGAATGGACGAATGCTTTTCTGCTTTTGAAAATGGTGGTGCCTTTCTTAACGGCAGACCTATTGCAGCTACCCAAACGGAAGCGCTGGAAGACACACTATTAGCCACGGGCTTTCCTTACTACAATTTTTCGAAATTGGATGGATTTCAAAATACACTGGCTCATTTTTATCAGCATACAAGAGGCGTAAGAAGAATTGGAACAGCCGCTGTAGACCTTGCCTATACGGCCTGTGGAAGATTTGACGGCTATTTTGAGTATGGATTGAGTCCTTGGGATGTCGCAGCCGGTGTGGTTTTAGTGCGTGAAGCGGGGGGATATGTCACTGATTTCGAAGGAGTAAATGTTGCAATCGCAGCGAACAGCATCATCGCAGCGAACAAAAACATACATGGACGTGTTTTGGAAGTAGTTGAAAAATATATTGGACATGCATAAACCTCGAGTATGGGTACTTCCCGGAATGGGCGCCGATTCTAGAATATTTCGTTCGTTAACATTTCCCTGGTCCGCCACTTTTCTCGAATGGTTGGATCCAAAAGATGGGGAAACGATTTCTTCTTATGCAGATAGGCTGCTAAACGGACACGACATCGCACATAATGATCTGATTTTTGGCTACAGCTTCGGAGGCATAGTTGCACAAGACTGGGCAAGCAGGAACAAAGTACAACGGGTCGTATTACTTAACTCACTACACCATAAAAGTACTGTTAAGCCATTCTTCCGACTTTTATCGTTAACCGGTATTCTACGCTGGGCTCCTAAAAACAGTGTCATAAAGTTTATATTTTTTCTTGCTAGAGTCCTCAGTAAACCTACCAGCCAGCTTGACTTGACCATAGAGATGATGGAGCAATTTGATGACCGATACTACCGTTGGGTACTTAAGCAAATATTAAGCTGGAACCACCCTACTCCTCTCTGTCCTATTGACGTTATTCAAGGTGAAGTTGATCCTGTATTCCTTCATTCCACGTATGAGAAAAAAAGAACATGGACGCTCAAGGACGCAGCACACCTCAGTTTCCAAACCCATGGGCAAGAAATATCTTACTTACTTAAAGAATACGTAGATCCTGCGCTGGTATAGTATATCCTGCTATTTTTGGCTATATGAAAATACTACCTACGCCCTTACTTGACTTATTTGAAATAGAACCTCGCGTTTTTGGTGACGAAAGGGGTTACTTTTTTGAGAGTTACAGTGCTCAGTTGTTCAAAGCTGCCGGTATTCAAGCTGATTTTGTTCAGGACAACGAAAGTTATTCAAATGCCGGTGTAGTTCGTGGATTACATTTTCAAGTACCTCCAAAGGCTCAAGGTAAACTCGTCAGAGTACAACGAGGAAAAGTTCTGGATGTCGCTGTGGACATAAGAAAGGGATCTCCAACCTATGGACAACACCATGCTGTGGAACTCAGTGGTGAGAACAAAAAAATGCTGTGGATCCCCCCTGGTTTCGCTCATGGGTTTGCTACACTTGAAGACGGCACCGTTTTTCTCTACAAATGCACAGACACTTATAGTCCTGAGAATGAAGGAAGCATCCTTTGGTCCGATGAAACACTCCAGATAGATTGGAAAGTTATCTCACCGAAATTGAGTGAAAAGGACCAAAAGGGACCTAACTTTGAAGAGTTTGATTCCCCTTTTACATATGCGCCTTAAATACATTACCTCCTTCCTACTCTTAGCGGGTTTAGTGACTGCACTAGTCATTTTCACCTCCGCTGAAACAGACCAACCACATCCAACGGAAGTGAAGCCCAGTACCATAAAACCTTTTCCACTACCTAAAACACTCAACGTCGCAGGTGAATTAATGCCTATAGATAAACTAGATGTGCAAGAAAGCCTCGACCGCGAAATTCTCGTAAACACGTACTGGCAAAGTAATAATTTACTTATGCTAAAAAGAAGTGACAAGTGGTTTCCCATCATTACACCAATACTTAAAGAAAATGGAATCCCTGAAGACTTCAAATATCTTGCACTTATTGAAAGTGGACTACAAAACATAGTGAGCCCAGCAGGTGCAGCCGGACCGTGGCAAATCATGAAGGGAACTGCTTTGGACCATGGTTTAGAGGTTAACAGCGAAATAGATGAACGCTACCATATGGTTAAAGCAACCAAAGTAGCTTGTGAATATCTTAATGAAGCCCATCATAGGTTTAATAACTGGACACTGGCTGCAGCCTCGTACAACATGGGAATGGCCGGAACGGCTAAAAGACTTGCTGAACAACGTGTGAATTCTTACTACGACCTTAGGTTAAATAGTGAGACCGGTAGATATGTATACCGCTTGGCAGCATTAAAACATATCCATGAGCACTTGGAAGATTATGGCTATGTATACCATAAAACCGCAGGCTATTCACTACCCGTTTTTGATACTATTACTGTTAATTCATCCGTTCCAAGTTGGATTGATTGGTCGATAGAACACCACACTACTTATAAAGCACTGCGATTGTATAATCCATGGCTTCGTGCTTCGAAATTGAGTAATAGTGCAAACAATACGTACCAAATTTTGGTTGCAAAAGAGTCATGAACGAATTCATAGAAGTATACGGTGCAAAAGCACACAACTTGAGAAACATTGACGTTAACATTCCCCGGAATTCGTTAGTGGTCATCACCGGTTTGAGCGGTTCAGGAAAGAGCTCTCTTGCTTTCAATACCATTTATGCGGAAGGGCAGAGACGGTATATGGAAACATTTAGCGCCTACGCGCGGCAGTTTATAGGTACTATGGAGCGTCCAGAAGTCGATAAAATTGAAGGGCTTTCACCTGTTATTTCGATAGAGCAAAAGACGACTTCTCGGAATCCAAGATCTACCGTAGGAACTGTTACTGAACTCAGTGATTTTCTTCGACTGCTTTTCGCTAGAGCCTCGAGAGCATACAGCTACGAAACTGGTGAGGCGATGGTAAGTTATACCGATTCTAAAATTATCTCCTTAATTAATGAACGGTTCACTGGTAAGCGAATTGCCGTTTTAGCCCCTGTCGTTCGATCACGAAAAGGGCATTATCGTGAACTATTTGAACAAATCATAAGAATGGGTTTTGTTCGCGCTAGAGTTGATGGTGAAATCGTCGAGATTAGCGGTGGATATAGATTAGATCGATATAAAACGCATGACGTAGAGATTGTCATAGACCGTATTCGTGTCGCTGCTACGGCTGAAGCACGTATTGCACAAAGTGTGGAAACCGCGATGGGTCATGGTAAAGGGACCATTGCTATAATTGACTTAGACAGTGGTGAACTTGCCTATTTCTCGAGACAATTGATGTGTCCAACTTCGGGTATTGCCTACCAAGAACCTGAACCTAATACCTTTTCTTTCAACAGTCCTAAGGGTGCTTGTCCTCATTGTGATGGACTAGGTACCACCAAAGAGGTAAATTTAGACAAGGTCATGCCAGACCTTCAAAAGACCATACGCAAAGGAGGTTTAGCCCCTGTCGGTGAGTACAAAAAAAATTGGATTTTCAATCAATTGGAAATCATCGCAATGAAATATGGATTTAGCCTTGACACCTCATTAGCAGATATCCCAAAGGAAGCTCTGGACATCATATTGAACGGAACTAATGAGGTAATGACCATTGAGCATAAGGCGATTGGAGTAACCAAAGAGTACAAGGTTAATTTTGAAGGAGTCATCCACTTTATAGCCAACCAGAGCAAGGATGCTAAGAGTCGTACTATTCAGCGATGGGCAGACGACTTTATGGAAAATGTTAACTGTGGAACATGTGGTGGCGCTCGATTGAGAAAAGAAAGTTTGCACTTTAAAATAATTGGGCAGAGTATTTCTGATGTCAGCACAATGAGCTTGTTAGACTTCAACAATTGGATTGATAGTTTACCCAGTCATTTAAACGACAAGGAGTGGACGATTGCCTCTGAGATTTCAAAAGAACTCAAGGCACGTACCGCCTTTCTTCTTGACGTAGGCTTAGGATATTTAAACATCAACCGCAGTGCGCGAAGCCTGAGTGGTGGTGAAGCACAGCGAATACGCTTAGCAACACAAATTGGATCACAGTTGGTGAATGTACTTTATATTTTAGATGAACCGTCCATAGGTTTACATCAACGCGATAATGCACGACTCATCCACTCCTTAAAGCAACTCCGTGACATCGGCAATAGTGTGATCGTAGTGGAGCATGATAAAGAGATGATCGAAACTGCAGACCACATCTTAGACATCGGTCCAAGAGCAGGGATTCATGGTGGTTATATTGTCGCGCAGGGTACCATTGAAGATATTCTTAAGGCAGATACCATAACTGCGGATTACTTAAACGGAAAAAGAAACGTCCCTACCCCAGCCATGCGTCGTTCGCCAAGCGGATTTATTCATTTATATGGGGCCACCGGTAATAACTTAAACAACGTTGATGTACGTATTCCCCTTGGCATACTTACTTGTATCACAGGGGTAAGCGGGAGCGGAAAGTCCACTCTTATTAATGGTACGCTCTACCCGATTTTGAATCATCTCATCTTCCGTGCGGTTGGCAAACCTCAACCGTACACTAAAATAGAGGGGGCTGAACAGATAGATAAGATTATAGATATTGACCAAAGTCCTATAGGGAGAACACCTAGATCAAATCCTGCTACTTACACAGGTGTATGGTCTGAAATTCGTCAATTGTTCGCAGGTTTATCAGAGAGTAAAATACGAGGGTATAAACCTGGACGATATTCTTTTAATGTGAAGGGTGGACGTTGTGAAACATGCGAAGGCGGCGGTTTACGAGTGATTGAAATGAACTTCCTTCCAGACGTTTACGTGCATTGCGAAACCTGTCAAGGTAAGCGATTCAATAGAGAGACCTTAGAGATACGTTACAAAGGAAAAAGCATCAGCGACGTGCTAAACATGAGTATTGAAGATGCTTTACCTTTTTTCGAATTGGTTCCTAAGATCAATGCAAAACTTCAGACCATGGCTAATGTAGGCCTTGGATATATTCGTTTAGGTCAACCCTCTACCACTCTTAGTGGCGGTGAAGCCCAACGCGTCAAGCTAGCGACTGAGCTGAGTAAAAAAGATACAGGAAATACCATGTACATCTTAGATGAACCCACTACCGGGCTTCATTTCGAAGATGTTAGAGTCCTAATGGAAGTGATTCAACAACTGGTGGAACAAGGAAACACCGTGCTCATTATCGAACACAACATGGATGTTATCAAACAAGCTGATCACGTGATTGATCTAGGACCTGAAGGTGGCACGGGAGGTGGTGATATAGTAGCTGAGGGGACGCCTGAAGAAATCATCACCATAGAGGCTAGTATCACCGCGCAATTTCTTAAATTAGAGTTATAACGTATAGCTATGAAAATACATTCAAGAAAAACCTGGTCGCAAATCAAATCTGAAGACAGTTGGGCACTATTTAAAATAATGTCCGAATTTGTTCATGGTTATGAATCCTTAAGTAGAATTGGACCTTGTGTCAGCATTTTCGGATCGGCAAGAACGGCACATACTGAAACAAGATATCTACAGGCTGCCGAGGATATAGCAAAAGGGCTCACTAGTAAAGGATACGGTGTGATTACTGGTGGAGGTCCCGGAATCATGGAAGCCGCAAACAAGGGCGCTCAAATGGGAGGCGGTCCAAGTGTTGGTTTAAATATTGATTTACCATTTGAACAGAGTTGTAACCCCTACATCGATGCGGACAAGACCCTAAACTTTGACTACTTTTTCGCCCGTAAGGTGATGTTTGTAAAATATAGCCAAGCTTTTGTTGTAATGCCAGGAGGGTTTGGAACTTTAGATGAGCTTTTCGAAGCGATAACCCTAGTTCAGACTAAGAAAATCGATAGGTTTCCCATCATTTTGTTTGGTAAAGACTTCTGGGCGGGCTTAATGGATTGGATTGAAAACACCTTGAAGTCCACTGGTAAGATTGGGCCAAACGACACTGACCTGCTTCATTTGGCGGATAATACCGAAGATGTCATAACGATCATTGAAGATTTTTACGGCGAAAAAGGGTATACCACCAACTTCTAAGGCAATAAGAATACGGGGAATTGCTTTCTTCCTTCTGCAGTAAACACCTTGAGTAGGTATGGTCCATTTGGATGAACCCTATTGAGGTCAACAGCACCGTCTGCAATGACGCCCATCTCAACTATTCTTCCTAATTGATCCACTAGTTCAAAGAAACCCAAAGCGATACCATTCAAGTTAAAATGACCCGAGGAAGGATTAGGACTGATCTTTATCGCTCTTAAATCCCATTGCTCTTCCCCAATATTATTAACATTAATCATGGGAACACGCAGTGTATCAAAATCGCCCTGATTCCACTGGTGCGTCATGTCAACAGAAACGTAACCAGTCAGTGTAACGTTCACCGAGTCTTGCACACTAAGTAGTGTCCCAACATTTAACAATCCATCAATGCTCGTAATAGAGATTTGCGATAACTGAGCGAAAGAAACAAGTGCATTACTCAAAGGAGCACCCGTTAGGCTGTCGTAAACAACCACATGAACTCTTGAGGCCTCTATATACTCTGGCTCCAAGACATAAAGCCCTTCCTCTATATCGGAACATATAATTTTCTCAGAGGCGAAATAAGGGAATGCCCCCCAATTTCCGTTAAAACCATTACCAGAAAATGAGGGAGATGTGTCATAAGAACCAACTTCTACTAGTAACTCAGGGTATTTAGCATCTACTATTTGGACGCCAGAAGTGTAATAGGATATCACCACCCATTGTCCATAAACATGCGCGTTGTGTGGAATAACAGAAAAACCTATAGAGGATTGTATTCTGTCTAATTCTGAAATATTTGATAAATCACTAACGTCATATGCCGTCAAATAAGCTGCTCCCACCTCATCTGTAGTGAACAGCACCTTGTTGTTGTCGCTGACCCACGTATTATGGGTAAAAGCATTAGGTGTTGCTTTCGTAGCTAATAGGACCGTAGAGTCTTTTACAGCCACATCAACCACCGTAAAGAAACCCGCGTACACTGCAGAACCCCAAAGTGTATCTCCTCTTACCATGCCATCATGCAGATAGTAATTATCGAATATGCCTACGTAGGTTGGATTCCATGGATCGTCATTGAGATCAAATATCAGTGCACCACCACTGCCTATGTTAGCCCCAAAAAGATAACAGAAGCCATTTTCATCGATGTAAAGGTTATGTGCTGTCTTTAAGGTGTCGAACCCACCTCCCACCAGGGGAATAATTGGATTCATGGTTTTGTAACGAGGGTTGACCTGGTTTACACTGTCCATGTCAATAATCAATAGACCATGATCTGGAAGCGTGTTCCAAGCAAAAGTATTGTCATGGGTCACATAGGTGTAATGACTCCAAGTTTTTAAGTCTCTCCAAATACTATAGGGACCTTGAATGAATTGCTTCTTTTGAGGCGTTACGGATGAAATATCAACAATACTTACTCCTGCCGTTGTTCCCACCAATGCATACTCCTTGGACGTCGCAGAATCAGTGTATCCCCAAATATCATTATTGTCGTTCGTGTAGGAAGCTTGTCCTAAAAGACCAATGTTCAAGTTTTGCCCAAAGGTTACAATGGATAGAAAACACAAAGCTAAAAGGTGGATATATTTGATTTTCATTAAAAGTCTAAAGTTATTTGTGGTGCCTGTCCATCCGCGTCGTACGCATCATTATCCGGGACTTCGATGTCCGGTTCTGAAACACTCTCTACGGGAGTAATTTCTACTGGAGTCTCTTCAATATCTGCTGTAATTTCTTCGATCAGCTCGGGCTCAAGCAATGGGTCTAATCCCATGACTTTATTTAGCGAATCCGTAGTTAATTGATTCCCCTTGGCCTTAATTCCTTTGACAGAAATAAACTCGGTAAGCTCAACCATCTCTGGCTCTTTCAGTTCGCCTCCTTGTTTTCTAAAGACCATCTCAACTCTAGGGTATAAATCATTTGAAAGAAAGACAAGCTCACTTTTGGGATGCGCCGTGACAATGTTCTCCTGTTTATCGCCGCCCTCCCAATCAAACCTTTTGGCAAAATATCTTGACTTCTCACCATCAAAATAGACTGCACTTATTGGTTTTTGAGGCATTAGTTTTTCTAAGTACATCATGTCAGCGTCAAAGTGAAGAGCCAATTCAGGAATGACCACTTTCAATGTACCATTCTTGGATGCCACCAACAATCTGTCTTCTCCTCTAAAACTGCCTACTAATCTACCTCTGTCATCGCCGTTTAGGCGCTGGACAGCGGAATCGAACCAAATTTTACGTGCTTCAAGGGTGCTCTCTCCTTTTTCTTTTAGTTCAATTCGTTTGATCGGAAACTTGGTTACGATATTTCCCTTTGAAGCCCTGCCTTTAACGGCTATTTCAGAAAAGTCGAGATCAATCTTAAGTTTTTTCAGCTTTGCTAGCTGTCGCAATGAAACCAACACTTTTTCCGCTTCACCATTAGGATTGGCTGTAAAGTATAATAATTTTGATGCAGGGCTACCTATTGTAAGCTCATATTCACGATCCCTGGTGATGCTCTGCACACTGAACCGTTTTACATAACTCACCTTAGATGCTCCGTCTGAGTAAATCGCATTATATACGGTTCTGTCGTCTCCTTTTTTCCATACCGCAACGTGTATAATTCCCTTCCCGAAAAAGGCCTTGTCCTTGACCTTACTAACACTATACTTTCCATCTTCACGAAATACAATAATGTCATCTATATCGGAACAATCGCAGACATATTCTTCTTTTTTGATTCCGATACCAACGAATCCTTCCGCTTTATTAACGAATAGTTTTTGATTTCTAATGACCACTTTAGAGGCCTCTACATTATCGAAAGTTGCAATATCAGTTTTACGTTCTCTTCCCTTACCAAAACGTTCTTTTAAATCCTTGAAATAGGCAATAGCGAAATCGACTAGGTTGTTCAAATCATTCTTTACGGCATCAATTCTACCCTCTAAATCAAGAATTTTATCATTCGCTTTATCTGAATCAAACTTAGAAATACGTTTGATTTTTATTTCTGTTAACCTAGCAATATCCTCTTGAGTTACGGCACGCATTAAATGTCCGATAAACGGCTCTAATCCTTTACCTATGAATTCAATTACCTGATCCCAGGTCTCCGCATCTTCAATATCACGATAGATTTTCTGTTCAATAAAAATCTGCTCTAATGAAGCGAAATGCCATTGCTCGTTGAGTTCATTGAGTTTTATTTCCAGCTCTGCCTGAAGAATGTCCTTGGTGGATTCTGTACTTCTTCTCAGTATTTCAGTTACTCCAATAAACCATGGAGTATCCTCATGTATGCTACAAGAAAGTGGCGCAATACTTACCTCACAGTTGGTAAAGGCAAACAAGGCATCTATGGTTTTATCAGGACTTATGCCTGCTGGTAAGTGTATGAGTATTTCGACGTGCTCAGCAGTATTGTCTTCAATCTTCTTTACCTTAATTTTTCCCTTTTCATTCGCCTTAAGTATAGAGTCGATGAGACTCTGCGTCGTAGTGCTAAATGGTACTTGTGTGATCACTAAGGTATTTTTATCTAGCTGAGAAATCTTCGCACGCACGCGCACGCGAGAACCTCTAATACCTTCGTTATAATTGGAAAAATCAGCTTGGCCTCCTGTAGGAAAATCAGGATATAACTTAAACGGCTTGCCTTCTAATACTTTAACAGATGCATCAACCAATTCTATAAAGTTGTGGGGAAGAATTTTAGTACTTAATCCTACGGCAATTCCTTCAACACCCATAGCGAGAAGCATCGGGAACTTCATTGGTAAATGTATTGGCTCGTTCGCACGGCCATCATAACTTAACTGCCAGTTCGTGACCTTTGGACTATAAGCAACGTGCAAAGCAAACTTCGTAAGTCTGGCCTCTATATAACGTGGTGCAGCAGCACTATCACCTGTTAAAATATTACCCCAATTCCCTTGACAATCAATCAGAAGCTCTTTTTGCCCCATTTGAACCAATGCATCCCCAATAGACGCATCACCATGAGGGTGAAACCTCATCGTCTGACCTATGATGTTAGCTACTTTATGAAAACGACCATCATCCATCTCTCGCATAGAATGCAACAACCTTCTTTGAACCGGCTTTAATCCATCGTTCAAGGCTGGCACCGCACGCTCAAGAATTACATAAGAAGCGTAATCCAGAAAATAATCTTCGTACATTCCTGATACTCGGGTGATACGAGTTCCCTCCTCTTGGATCTCCTGAGGTTGCATTTCGGGATCTAATCCGCTTTCTATGGGGGTCAATTCTTCACTCATTAGTTAAAAAGTTCTTCTTCAAGATTCTTTTCTACACGTAGATTTTCAATGATGAATTCCTGTCGTGCAGGGGTGTTTTTACCCATATAAAAAGTCAATAAGTCTTCCGATCTGTAGTCCCGATGTATCATCACAGGTTCCAATCGTATGTCCTTGCCGATGAAGTGCTTAAATTCATCTGGTGATATTTCACCCAATCCCTTAAATCTGGTGATTTCAGGTTTTGGTCCCAATACCCTTATGGCTTCATTTTTTTCATCAGACGTATAGCAGTATCTCGTTTCTTTTTTGTTTCGAACTCTAAACAAAGGCGTCTGCAGTATGTATAGATGGCCTTCTTTAACCAACTCAGGGAAAAACTGTAAAAAGAACGTAATCAATAATAATCGAATGTGCATTCCATCAACATCCGCATCCGTAGCTATTACCACGTTGTTGTAACGTAATTCATCTAACCCATCCTCAATATTTAACGCCGCTTGGAGTAGGTTAAACTCTTCATTCTCATAAACGACTTTCTTGGTTAAACCGAAAGAATTCAATGGTTTTCCTTTTAAGGAAAACACCGCTTGTGTATTTACGTCTCGACTCTTCGTAATAGATCCAGAAGCACTATCGCCCTCTGTTATAAACAGCGTAGTCTCCAGCCTTCTGTCGCCTTTGGCCGACGCCTTTGTATCACTTAAGTGGGCTCTACAATCTCGTAATTTCTTGTTGTGTAAATTTGATTTTTTCGCTCTTTCGCGAGCGAGTTTTCTAATCCCTTGGAGATCCTTTCGCTCACGCTCAGCACGTTGAATTTTTTTCAGAATAGCATCAGCTACTGCTGTGTTGCGATGTAAAAAATTATCTAATTTTTCTTTCAAAAAATTAATTACAAAAGTCCTTACATGAATTTCACCCGGAGCCATTTCTAACGATCCCAGTTTAGTCTTAGTTTGAGATTCAAAAATAGGCTCTTCTACTTTAATAGAAATGGCTGCAATGATGCAACTTCTTACATCTGAGGCGTCAAAGTTCTTACCGTAAAAATCTCTTATTACTGTAACGAAGGCTTCTCTCAAAGCATTTTGATGTGTACCTCCCTGGGTGGTATGCTGCCCATTAACAAAACTATAGTATTGCTCTCCTTGCATGCGCTCACTATGGGTGAATGCAACTTCAATGTCGTCACTTTTTAAATGCGCTATATCATGGAGCGTGTTTCCATCCAAATTATCTTGAAGTAGATCTTTAAGACCATTCTCTGAATAGAACTTCTCACCATTTAAATACAAGGTCAGACCCGGATTTAAATAGGCATAGTTCCAAAGCATCTTCTCTACATATTCCACCATGAATTTGTAATTCATGAAGATTTCTGTATCCGGACGGAACGATATCTTAGTTCCCTTGCGTTGAGAAGACTCCGTGATTGCGTCGTCCTCTGTCAGCTTACCTCGAACAAATTTTGCTCGTTTGGTTTTACCGTCGCGGAATGCTTGAACTATAAACTCTTGTGAAAGTGCATTGACTGCTTTGGCACCAACGCCATTAAGACCTACAGATTTCTTAAATGCCTTACTGTCATATTTAGCACCTGTATTAATTTTAGAAACTACGTCGACCACCTTTCCTAATGGGATTCCGCGACCATAATCTCGGACAATTACCTGACCATCAGCTATCTTTACCTCAATGGCCTTACCTGCTCCCATGACGTATTCGTCAATAGAGTTGTCAAGTACTTCTTTAAGAAGAATGTAAATACCGTCATCTGGACTTTTTCCATCGCCCAGTTTTCCGATATACATACCGGGACGTAAACGGATGTGTTCGTCCCATTCTAAGGAGCGAATATTATCCTCAGTGTAGTTGGTTTCTTGTGACATAAAACTCAGATTCAAGAGAAATCCAATTTAGCACTTAGCACTACTTTTTCAAGGACAATTCAGATGAAACTATACACAGGTTTTACACATTGAATCTAAAGTGCATAACGTCACCATCTTGAACGATATACTCCTTTCCCTCCACACGCATTTTACCAGCTTCTTTCACGGCAGCCTCACTACCTAAGCTATCAAAGTCTACGAATGAAATCACCTCAGCACGAATGAATCCTTTCTCAAAATCAGTATGAATTACCCCAGCAGCTTGTGGAGCAGTAGATTCTTTTTCAATGGTCCAAGCCCTTACCTCTTTTTCTCCTGCTGTGAAATAGGTCTGAAGTTTTAGGAGCTCATAGGCAGCTCTAATCACTCTATTTACACCGGCATCGTCAAGCCCCAATTCATCAAGAAACATCTGCTTTTCATCATACGATTCTAGTTCAGCGATATCAGACTCCGTACTTGCGGCAATATGCAAACATCCAGCACCTTCTTCAGACGCCATGAGTCTTACGCGGTCCACAAAGGAATTACCCTGCTTGGCAGAAGACTCATCCACATTACACAAATACAATACTGGCTTATTCGTAAGAAGTTGCATTTCTGTGATTAGGTCAGATTCCCGCTCACTTCGTTCAAATGCACGAGCATTTCGTCCTTCCATCACAAAAGAAATCAAACGCTCTAGTGTAACCACATTAAGCTTTGCTTCCTTCTCCCCACTTTTCGCCATTTTCTTCGCCTTATCCAAGCGCTTTTCGATGGTATCTAAGTCTTTGAACTGAAGCTCTATGTCAATAGTCTCTTTATCTCGAATAGGATCAATACTGCCGTCAACATGTGTTACATTTTCATTCTCAAAGCATCTTAAAACATGAATGATCGCATTGGTCTCGCGTATAGTTGCCAGGAATTGATTACCTAAGCCCTCACCTTTAGATGCTCCGCGTACCAACCCTGCGATATCTACAATCTCAACATTTGCAGGCTGTATCTTTTGAGGATTTACCAATTCCGACAATCGCTCCAACCTAGCGTCAGGAACAGTTACCTGCCCTACATTAGGCTCTATTGTACAAAACGGATAGTTAGCCGCTTGGGCCTTTGCACTGGATAAACAGTTGAATAATGTACTCTTTCCAACGTTTGGTAAACCGACAATTCCACACTTCATAATCTAAGCTTTAAGGCGGCAAAGATAATTGTATTCTTTGTTAGCAACGTGTGTATATAACAAGGAACTTAAAATTGATCCTCCAGCAAGTTTTAACGTAATTTTGAGTCAAACAAGAAATCCTAATTTCCTCTCATGTCACCACAAAACCTACAGGCGGTCGTATCGCAAGTTCGCAGAGATATCGTTAGAATGGTTCACGCCGTAAACTCCGGACACCCTGGAGGCTCGTTGGGCTGTGCTGAATACTTAGTTTCTCTGTATTTTAAGCATCTGAATCATAATGCTCAGGAATTTTCCATGAACGGTATTGGGGAAGACTTGTTCTTCTTATCAAACGGTCATATTTCACCAGTGTTCTATTCCGTTCTTGCGAGATCTGGCTATTTTCCAGTACGTGAATTAGCTACATTTAGAAAGCTAAACACGAGGCTTCAAGGACATCCAACAACCCATGAGGGTTTAGAGGGAATTAGAATTGCATCAGGATCCTTAGGACAAGGGATGAGCGTTGCTATTGGTGCGGCTGAAGCTAAAAAGTTAAACAACGATTCTTCCTTGGTTTTCACCCTACATGGTGACGGAGAGTTACAAGAAGGTCAGGTTTGGGAGGCAGCAATGTATGCCTCTGCAAAAAAAATTGACAACCTCATTTCTGCGATTGACGTCAACGAAAAGCAAATAGATGGAACAACAGACGATGTTCTAGCCATGGGCTCCTTGAGGGCTAAATTTGAGGCATTTGGTTGGGATGTTCTAGACGTTGAAAGGGGAAATGATCTGGACGCTATTGACCAAGCAATAACAGTAGCAAAACAGAAAGCTGGGAATGGAAAACCTATTTGCTTGCTACTTCATACCGAAATGGGAAATGGTGTTGATTTTATGATGGGAACCCACAAATGGCATGGTGTTGCGCCGAATGATGAGCAACTAGCGAGTGCATTAGCGCAAAATAAAGAAACACTAGGCGACTACTAAAAACCTGTTTTTTGAAACTATTAACTACCATACTTAGTCTCTTTTTTTTCACTGTGCTTCAAGCACAGACAGATCTGCAAGAGAAAAAACCGCCTTTAACACGAATACTATTCGTGTTTGATGGCAGTCAAAGTATGTATGGCAGATGGGAAAGTGGGGCTAAAATCGACGTTGCACAGCGACTAATGGGCCAAATGCTCGATAGCCTTCAAGGCATACAAGCAGATGGGAATTTTCAATTGGCCCTCAGAGTGTATGGACATCAAAAACCTGTTCCTCCCCAAGACTGCTCGGATACCAGGCTTGAAGTCCCTTTTGGGAATGGAAATATTTATAAAATCAAACGTGTTCTCAAGACCATTAAACCTAAAGGGACTACACCTATTGCTGGCTCCCTGATGAAATCAGAGAATGATTTTCCGCCTTGCGAAGATTGCAGAAATATTATCATACTCATAACAGATGGAGTTGAAGCCTGTGATGGTGATCCTTGCATCGTAAGTAAGCGACTGCAGAAAAAAGGCATCATACTTAAACCCTTTGTCATCGGTATAGGACTAGAGGATGATTTTAAAGATAGTTTCGAATGTGTGGGAACTTATTTTGATGCGTCGGATGAAAATACTTTTAAAAACGTTTTAGGCGTGGTGATATCCCAAGCTCTTGACAACACTACTGCACAAATTAATCTATTAGACATCACAGGGAAACCAACAGAAACTAATGTACCTATTATACTTTATGATCACACCAGCGGTAAAGTTAAAGACGCTTTTGTGCATACGCTGAATTATAAAGGACAGCCAGATACACTTGTTTTAGATCCACTGATTGTATATGATATGGAGATTCATACGGTACCACCAGTAAGAGTTGACAGTGTAGTTATATTCAGTGGTACACACACACACATAGGAGCGAATACTCCGCAGGGAGATCTTGAACTTAGAGCTTCACCAAGGATTTCACAAAGTATTACCTGCGTTGTAAAGCCCTCTGGAAGAGAAGAGATATTGCATGTCCAAGACTTTGGAACAACGCAACGTTATCTCAGCGGTACTTATGACTTAGAGATCCTAACCTTGCCTAGAATTATTCAAAAAGGAGTGCATATTAAGGCTAGTGCCAAAACTACTATTGCTGTTCCCCCACCCGGTAGGGTTACCATTCAAACAGGTGTAAGCGGGTTTGGGTCAATATTTGTTCAAAGAGAGCAAGGTTATGAATGGGTGGTGGACCTCAGTAATAGCAGTGAGCGTCAAGTTTTTCAACTTCAGCCAGGTCAATATAAAGTTATCTTCAGAAGTAAATTTGCCCAAGAAACAGGGTACAGTAAGAGCGAAGAATTTAGAGTGAGTCCAGGCTCATCAACCATTGTGAAAATCAAGTAAGATGAAAAAGTATACAGATTCAGGAAGCAAGGACACACGTTCAGGTTTTGGTGCAGGATTAGTGGAATTAGGTAATACTAATGAAAACGTAGTGGCACTTTGTGCGGATCTCACAGGATCATTAAAAATGAATGCTTTTGAGGACCAGCATCCGGATCGCTTCTTTCAAGTAGGTATCGCAGAGGCCAACATGATGGGAATCGCAGCTGGACTAACCATAGGTGGTAAAATTCCTTTTACCGGAACTTTTGCAAACTTCTCTACGGGTCGCGTGTACGATCAGATCCGCCAGAGCATCGCGTACAGCGGTAAAAACGTTAAAATCTGTGCTTCTCACGCAGGCCTTACTCTTGGTGAGGACGGTGCAACGCACCAAATCCTTGAGGACATTGGTCTGATGAAAATGTTGCCGCACATGGTCGTGATCAACCCTTGCGATTACAACCAGACCAAAGCTGCAACCATCGCTATCGCTGAATATGATGGTCCAGTATACTTGCGCTTCGGTCGCCCAAAAGTGGCAAACTTCACTCCTGCA
>Ga0307993_1000036_pt1 | contig 38611 bp, 35 predicted proteins | sample EllFjometagen260_FD_203163 | JGI IMG/M metagenome (GOLD analysis project Ga0307993, IMG submission 203163) | Marine microbial communities from Ellis Fjord, Antarctic Ocean - #260 | ecosystem: Environmental > Aquatic > Marine > Unclassified | place: Southern Ocean | collected 2014-11-02 | reverse complement strand
TTTTGAGTGATTCTGTTTTTGTAATCCTTTTCACCAACAACTAATGCCATATTGAATGGTTGGTAAGTTTCCATTTCACCGGAGGGAACATTAGATTGCTTAATGATTTGAATAGACTTGCTATCCACCATTGGCTTCATTACTGAATCAGTTATGATACTACTTACAAGATATTCTGCCAACTTCAAACCCTCCGAATACGCTTAGTATTACCCGAAGACCTATCTATTACTAACGCTTCCGTATCCGAAGTTTGTTGAACACTATTTTCAATTGACCATTGAGCAAGTGACTTTGAAGTTTGTCCGTCTGTATATGCACCATTTACTGCATCCGAAAGTGGGCCTCCTATGGAACCCATCTTGCTCGGAGTCGCTCTCCTTGAACCTGTGTGGCTTGCACCTATATCATCGTGATTTCCGGGAACAAATAGGGGTGTTTGACCGAGAACTCCAAGATTAAACATCTTATTATAAACTGATGGTGGGCGATTATCGTTTCCTGTATATCCCGACATTGATTGTGGTATAAATGGAACTACCGCAGGGTCAAGTGATACCGGATGAGTTTCTTTTAATACACGATAACTGAAATCCTTTGGCTCTTGTCCATCCATGCTTAAATAAGGCGATTGACCCGGTGCTTGAGCCTCTTTAATATCTGTCTCTCCTTCTGCCGCTTGAACCATAGCCATTTCGGGTTCAAGGAAGTCTTCATCACGGTTTAATGCTACATCAATATGTGCGCCAATTCCGGGGTCGTTGTATTCAACATAGCGTTCCGTAGGCAAAGCAGAAAACCTACTACCCATAAAACTACCATCAAGACTCATTGGGATAATATCAACTGCATATCCTGTGGATTCAACAACCAACTCTTCGTAATCGGCAGGGGACAAATCCCCTGTATCGGGACTTTCAATTATATCAGTATCTGCATTTTTGACAAGTTTATCCTTTAAAAGAGAACCACCCAATAATACAGCACCTACGCCAAGAGCAAGGGCTAATAGTGATGGCTTCTTCATTTCAGCAAGATAATTATCCTCATCATCTAAAACCATGCCATCGTCTAATGTAAATGCACCTATTTCTTCTAAATTCTCATTTTGAATGCTTATTTCCACCATTTCGTCATCATCTTCGTCATCTATGGCCTCAATAACGCCAACTGTTTCATCATTTGTATTAGTGATAGCAACCATGCCATCATTTATCAAATCCATTTCAGCATAATACTCTTCGGCAGGGATTCCGTTAATTGTTTCTGCTTGATATTCGTTAAAGACATCCATGACTTGACAATACTCACAGACTTCACCCTCTTTTAATTCATCCATTTGGAGACGGTATTCACAATTACAATTATCTTCAACATCACGCATTTTGTAATCTTGATGAAGTGCCGCCTTCAAACGATTGTATGCAAGTTCGTAATCCTTAGATTCACCATTAAATGATTCTGCTTGATTATATTTATACCACCTATCATCTAAATTATCCCTATATTCGTGCATCATCTCATCGGCATACCCTTTCTTATCCATTTGACAATCCATACACATCTCGCGGGGTGATAATTCATATTTTATAACTGCTTTACCAAAACCACGCAACGGCTTTTCTGTTTTACAATTATTACATCGCATCAATTCTTCATTTTTATCATTAAATGATTCTGCACCCCACATATCACCTTCATGTTGTTTCTTATTCTGTGGGTGGTTTTTACCTGTCCATCCACATCCACATTTACCATTTATAGGCATTAGACCCACACCACGCTCACAACCATAACAAGCACCACAACCATAGCAAGAATCTTCATCAATACATTTACAGTTTGCTTGTTCAGTCATTTCCTTTTGGTGTTTCTTTAGCATTAAATCCAATAACGATTCACCTTCTGCATTAAATGATTCTGCATTTTTCAATTGGGCAAGAACAGTCCACCCTTGCTTATCGGAGTTTTCCATTATCTTGTAGCGATAACCACCCACATCACCATCTTCAAACCCTTTCTTTTCAGTATTTGCTTGCTTTTCGTTGCTTGGGAATGAAACACTAAACCAACCATCACTTTCTGCATTCATCTTTTCCCACTTTCTCATCTCGGAGATTGGAATACGAGTAGCAATTTCTCCCGTTTCCTTATTACGGAACTTTGTTGAAGTCATTCCTTGTGGTCTTCCTTCTGCATTTTTACCATCCTTACACTTCACACAAACCTCACCCATAGCATATTCATCCGGTGAAAGCAAATCTGTGGATAATAAATCCCCACAACCATCACACATCTCGCAAGCACAGTAGCCGAATTCCGAATCGGGTTTTTGATAATCAATGCCGAAGATTTCGGGGTCATAAGGTAGTTCGCAGTAAGTGTTTTTACAATGAGTATTACTTTCGGCATTAAATGATTCTGCACCATAGGCTTTGTCCGACCAATCATCATCAGTATAGAATGTTCCATTTTTGATTGCTTTTAGGGCTTCTTTTTCAAGTCTGCGACAATACTCTATTGAAAACTCATCAGTATCTCCCCATCCCGAATTAAAAATGATTCCGCCATGAGCAGGGGTGTAAAACATAATCGGATATAAATCACCTTGGGTGGGGTGTTCAAACAAACCATATTTTCCCCGTTCTTCAAGCAAGGTTGGGTTTTGTTCCATAATAGATTTTGTATATTTTTTAACCTTCGCCAAAGTGTCGGAACCTGTATTTTTAGATTCTGCACCAAAATAGTCATTGTTTTGAACCCATGAAAAGTTAGCGGCGGAGTTATCCATAAAACCACCGTATGTAGGTAGTGGATTGCCCGCAGGTTCGGGATAAGCACCCATGAGTTTAGCGAATTCCGCCGAAGTCATAGCATCGTCACCGTTAGACATAAGAATACCTTGTCCGTTTTGTTATCTAAAGGCGGCGACGGTGAAGTGCTGTCGTCGGTTGAAATCCCTCAATTGCATCAGTCCCTTGTATATCTTCAAGTGTAATCGGTTCGTCGTAAAGCCTATATGGTGTCATTACATCAATTAAATTGTCTCTAAATCGTTCTGCTTCTATCCAAACATTCGCAGAAATTGGTAGTGGCGAAGGTTCACCAATATGTTTTCTATATTCGGATTCATCGTGAGTAATCATTTTAGTCCAAGACGGAGGTTTCTCGTTAATTTTGATGCCATCAGCGTAAAATTCCCGTTTTAACCACTTATTTACTACATTTCTCCAATTATTGTCGTGACCTGCATAAATCAAATCGTTTTTCTCTTCCTCAATAGTCCAACCAATTTCGTGATATTCATCGGGTGGAAATAATACATCCACTGATGTTGGATAAACTCTAACTACATAGCCTACGGTTAAACCACCACCATCAAGTGATTCTCTTGCTACATTGACTTTATCTCCAACCATCCAATCGGCAGGGTTTCTTTGGACACCAACTTGTGATAAACTACCTTGTCTTTCTTGAGGGGATGAAATAGAGGAAACAGAAGTAATTGTTTTGGAAATGATACCTAAAGCATCTCGGAAAAATTCATCTTGACGGTCAAAAGGAATATCAGTAAATGTTCTATCGGAACCATATTCTCCCGTTCCTACATCTTCAACTTCAATTTCAATACCAAGATTTTTACTGTTCGCACCTTGTTGGCCTTTTCCTTTAGCAAATCCTGTAAATGTTTCGGGGAAAACTGCCATACGAACCATAAAATTACTATTATCGCCTGTAACCATCTCTTCTTTGATGACTACCCAATTTGAAGGGATTTTACGATTCTTATCAAGATTGATACCTGCGAATTGTCGCAAAGACTTTTGAACAGCATTCCAATTCATGTATTCAAGACCCCTGTGCAAACCCTTCATTGATAAAAGAACCCCAATTTAATAAGGACACATTTTCAATATCTAATGGTATTCCCGTTATTAACATTTGATTAACTTTGATTCTTTCATTGGTAGCAATTTGCGAAGATGGGTCTTCAATTAAACTAAAATGACCTGTCCACCAAGATTCTCCACCTCTTTGACCAAAGGTATCTGCTCTTAAAACCTTAGAACTATCGTGACCCGCTATGATTAAATCTTGTAACCTTTCTTCCGAATGTTCGCCATCATCCCAAAGGATAATTGCCCTATCAAGAAGAACTCGTTGAATTGTGCCTAAACCTGTTTCTGCTACTGATTGTCGCACCGCAATAGAAGCAACCCTGTCACCGGGTCGCCAATCATGGGTAAAATTCGGTAGCATAAATATAATTTATCCTTCTCGCTATCTAATACCTGCGGGCCGCAAACCAACCTGCACCAAAGAGCAAACCGGCAATTAACAGTGATGTTGAGTTTTTATCAACCCATGAAGTGATTGAATCTCCTTCTGCTCTAAATTGAACTCCACCGTCTTGTTCATCTTGTTGAATAATTGTAAGGTATGGATTGCTTGAGGCTTGTATTACGGCTTCTTGTTTAGGGCTTATACTTTGTGAAGGTATTTCCTCAACAGGTTGCACAGGATATGCCGACATATTGATACCCAATTCTTCGGGTGTATAACTCATCATTGGAAGCGATTCTCTAAATGCGTTGTCTGCCATAAATGTTCCATCTCCCATAGCCATAGGTGCTTCGCTTTGTGAAGGCAATAAGTTTTTGTAACCATTTGGGTCTTGAACAACATAAGCATCTCGCATTCTTTCAGTCATTAAAATCACCACATTTTTTGTGAAGGTCGTTCATTAGAATAGTGAGTGGATTGTGGGCCTTGATGTGGCTTTGATAATTGAACTTCTTCTGCACCATGAACATCACTTTGTCCCTCAACTTCCACAGGGTTAATTTGACCTACGGAGTATTCGGAGTTCTTACGAACAGTTTCTGCTGACTTGCCACCACAGCAACCTTTTCGGGCTTTTACGGCAGATAGTAGGGTATTCTCGGCTTTTTGTTCCGACATCTTGGATGTAATTACCTTTCCGACACCATAAAGCACAGCGATACCTGCACCCAATTTAGCCCATGTAGGGAATCCGGTATTTTCGGCCCATGCGATTTCATTTGGAGGGATAGAAGCCGATGATTGACCGGAACCATCTTCCCAAGTCATATCAAATGAAGACGGTGAATGTAATCCACCTGCTGTCGCTTCTGCTGTCGGGCCTTCAATTTCGGCAAGTGTTTCCGCACTCTTCAAAGTATAATCAATATATTGCTTTTCGGATTTGCGAGCATTAACTTTTGACTGTTCCTTTTCTCGGAGGTGACGGTATGCTTGTTCCATTGTTCCGAAACTTGCAGTAGGTCGTTCAGTTTTACCTGCAACATTGAAAAGTCGTGCAAGATAACCAATTCGCCCATATGCACCCATAGGGAAATACTTTCCATCCTTTTCAGTAATGGCTGTGTAATAGAATTTGTTAGATGAACCCTGTTGATTGACAAGATAACGGTCATAAATTACTTCTCCATAGCCTTGATTTTTCAACATACGGCGGGCAGAATTGACATCACTTGACGACGGAGCCATTGTTCGCATAGCCTCAAAAGTTTGATTTGTAGGTGAAGCACTTGGGCCATCTTGTCCGGTAATATCTTCGTTAAAAGTTGGGCTTGGGCTTCCGACCATATCTGCTTTCATTCCTTTCTTCTGCATATTTCTCATTCCTTTTTTTCCGTATTTGGCACGACCTACTTTAGCGGCGGTTGCATCTCCGACTTCTTGAGCCTTTTCGGGACTCATACCTTTTTCCTCATATTCTTCTGCGATTTCGTTAGATAATTTATCAAAGCGAGATTCAGCCTTGTGGTCGCCACATCCACACTTACAACCTTTCGGACATTGGCAATTGCCGATTGAACAGCCACAACCACATTTGGATTCTGCATTAAAACCTTTATCAATTCCTTGTTCCTTAAAGCATTTGCGGCAGTATAAGTCATAACCTTCATTATCATACATTTCATCTCCCTTCCGAATATATTTATCGCACACATTACATCTGCATGGGCGATTATTATTCATTCGTTCACCTCGTTCTGCATTAAATGATTCTGCATTTTTGCGTGATTTATTGTATTCATTAAGATGCTCTATTTCAAAATCCTCCAATAAATGAGGTTTGTCGGAGTTTAGAATGTTCAAGCATTTGACACAAGTATGGATTCCACCTTCAAAACCGCAGACTGTTTGGTTGTGAAAGGGCTTATGACACGATTCACAACGGGTGTATCTTCCTATGTCCTCTTCAGTATCAACATCGCCATCGCACACCGAACAAGATTCATCTTCGGATTCTGCATGAAGTGGTGTGAGATTCATAGCAAAGTCTTGTTGGCCGATAATCCTACCGTCACCATTAGGAAGGAAATCGGGTTCTTGAACCGTAGGTTCTTCTGCATTTTTTCTTGTCTCCGTTAAATCTGTCAAAATCAATTTATTGCCCCGTAGCCCCATAATTGCATTCAGCACATCATCCATCCTTGCTGTTCCGTTGCGTGGTTGTAGTGTGTCGGAATCCATTCTCAAGAATGCAAATCCATCATCGGCTGAACCTTCAAACACCTTTTCAACAGTTCCGTTGTGGTCAAAAATAATGACATTGGTTGGATTCAAATCTTTAATAGATTTCATAGCAACTTTCCTATACTTTTGATTTACATTCAAATAACCTGTTGATGCCGATGTATCAATAGAAATGATTAAATCAGTGTGAATATCATTTTCAGCATTCATAGTGGAACAACCACAACTTTCTGCATTTTTAGAACATCCACAAACCATAATTTCACTTCCACTTGTTATATCCGATAATTCCAATTATTCCTAATCCAATACCGAGTAATACCTTCTTCATCTCCCCGCTATCTAAAGATGACTCATCAAAGGGGTCGGAAAGAATACCACTTCTTTTCTTCCTTCCACCATCTAATTTTTCAAAGTTTAGGGGCTTTGTTGGCTCTTCTCTTGCTTTTGCTAATGCCATAGCGAGTTTTCCTTTCGGGTCGCCTCCCCAATTTTCAGCATCCAAACCCCACCGCTTGTCAATGATTTTTTTGTATCTCGGATTATTCAATGTTGATGATGGGCCATCTATTTGTCTCTCCACCCATTCGGCATACTCATCACTAAAGCAACCACCACTAATGGCTAAACGAATAACTCCTTTTTCCCATGAATCTTCATAGGTTTCAGCACCATATCGGGCATCATGGGATTCGTCTTCATGTTGCGCCCAATCAGTTATCTCGGAATTGCCGTGTTTTAATCCCTCATCCTTAGACCAATCTTGGAATGAAATGTTTTTACCATGACTCTTCATTTCTTGGTCTGCCCATTCGTTAAATTCCACATTAAATGATTCTGCTTCATATCCATGATATTTGACCCAATCTTTTTCCGTTCCGGCACAAATTGTCCACTCACTACTATAATCATTTTCACAATACTTACAATACATTTCTGCAAATTGTTGAGGGGTTCGCCCTTCTCCACGACCTTGCCCGTAAATATCCAACCATTTCAATTTCAATCTTCCATTTCCACATCCGGTGCAGTAAAGACCTTTACCGATTCTATCTCCTTGAGCCTCAAAGGATTCGGCGGCTAATAGCGGTTCCATTTTTACAGGGAAACTTAATTCTTGTTCGTCACTTACAAAGAATGCTTTACCGATTGTCTCTATATGTTCAAAAGTCATATCATCAACAATTTTACCATTTATCATCCAATGAATGCCGAATTTTGGACTGAATTGAATACGGTCTTTATCCTTTTCCCACCATGACTCTTCATCAATAGTCTTAACACGATGCGGAGTGTGAACCCACGCAGAAGGTGTCTTCATATCGTTCATCAAGGGGTCGTTTAATGACTTATGGATTTTCTTCGTTAATTCAATGTTATTATGTAATTTACCATCTTTAATAAATAAACGAGTGGTTTCGGGATTAAAATATATTGCCGAATGGTCGCCTTTCTTTACTGAACCATCGGCATTGTTATTCTTAATTTGAAACCATCCATTATGCTCACCCGCACCTAAATGAAACCGGACATGGAATGGTGGATGATTCCAAAAATCTTCATCAATAGATTCGGCGGATTTCTTTTGTGAAGGATTGAAGGCATGGGGAACGCTATCAAGGAATTTCAAAGTTGTTTCAATTGTCATGTGTGGGAACTCTTTCTTTAATTGCTTAGAATCAAATAGATTCCAATTGATTTCAAAAGTCCCATCGTCTTCAATGGTGTATTTTGGATTCACGAAGACCCAATTCGCCATGATGCCCATACTGATTTTTTCGGGTTCGCTAATTACAATAATGCCTTTTGTGGCTAAAGAAGACATAACTCCACGATAAACAACCATATCCCATTCATCGTGATAAAGGCTCCCTTTCATTTTATCGTGGCCGTCTTCCCATTGGTCGGAATCATTTTCAATCCCTCTTAACAATCCTAATTCTTTCAGCGTAAGATTTGTTTTATCGTTTGATTCGGCATCAAATGATTTGTAAGACATAATCACTCACCATCCTCGTCTTTTTCTTCATATTTGGAACATATGGCATCAAAAGCCTCTTTATGTTCTAAGTCACCGGAGTTTGCGGTGATTGCTCCATGTCCTACCGAAGCGGCAGTAACTAAACCAAATGGGGCTAATTGATAATACCATTCAATATCTAATTTAGCAAAACGATTGATAGCAAAAAGTAATCCCGATGCGAGGCCACCCGCAATCATACCCTTAGAAACAGAAAGGTTTATATTTGTCTTGTGTTGTTCAGCAAGATAGGAGCGAAACCCCTTTGAACAAGCAGAACGAACCGACATGGTTAATCATTGTCATTCTCGTTATCTAAAGAATACCTTCAAAGAAGATGTCCTTCTGCGCCGAATGTGCGACCTGCATTGATTCCAATTTGTCGGTGACGGCTTGGAGTCAAGCCACCGAAGTCGGATGAACTGACAGGTGGTGCAACATACTCGGATTCCAAACGCATACCGTTTGAAGGTGGGATTAGATGTGTTAAGTTCATTTGCTTAGGTGTGTTTGCTCTTGGGAGAATCGGTGATTCACGGATAGAGATACGCTTGATACTCGGTTGAACCTTAACAGATGGTGCGGAGAACAGTTTTCTTGGGTTTGGTGGGCGACTCATGGATGCACGATTGACTTCGTGAGCAGGGTTTCCACCAAAGGTTTCAGTAACACTGTGAATTAGGGTGTTAGGAACAAGGTTTTCGGGGCGCATCCTGTTTAAGTGAGATACATTCATACTTGGGCCACTACCATAGACTTCCATAGTGTGCGATGGGCGCATATATTGAGATTCGGGGCTGATACCTTGACCGCCACGAAGGTTATAATTACCAAGATTGGTTGAAGCATCGCTTCCCATAGGAATACTAAATTCTGCAAACTTAATTTCCGGCATAGCAGGACGATGTGTATTAGAAACAATACCTTGTCCATATCCTTGACCCATTACTGCATCAGCCATACTAATTTGATTTCCGGCAGGGATATTATAAGAAGGTGCTTTAGGCATCTGTGGTGGCGCAGGTAGCGGTGAATTAGGCGCAAGCCCTTGATTCATAGCGTTAAATGCAGGGAGAGTATCAGCCGCAAGGTTAATAGACGGGAATTGCGTCATCTTTGGGGATGGAGGGAGGTCGGGAAGAACAGTCTGTCCGTTAATTGTGCGAGCCATGTGTATTCATTCTCCCTTCTGTTATCTAAAGACTCACTTCATTTTACTGTAAGCAATTCCGCCAACTACAACGGCGGCAGTAGGAAGAAGCCATTTCCAATTACGGGAAACAAGTGCCTTTGCACGGTCATAAATATCGGGGATAAAACCTTCTGCACCCTTAACTTCTTCGGAATCGTCATCGGATGGTTGATAGTTAGGGGCTGAATCTGCACCGCCGCCACCGCCGTCAAAATCAACTTGAGGTGGCTGTCCCATAACATCTTCGGTATCAGTAGGAAGACTTTGAGCCATAAGTGGGCCGGTAAGACCTGCAACGATTTCCGTTCCAAGTGGGTCTGCCATAAGATTAGCCATATTCGGAGTATCACCGATATTACCAAAAACATTACCTGTTTCGGTTTTTAAATCACGGCCAATTGGGGAGTCATCCGGTAGCATATCTATCACTTCTTTTTCTCGTTATCTAAAGGCTTTCATTGGATTCTAAATGGTAATCCATTAGGAAAATTGATAAACATACATATCCTATCTGCATAACTTTTTGGAGGTATTGCTACCGAAAAGGTTGTAGGCTTGATATTGTCACGCAAGAATGGAACTGCATGAAGGGTTGATTTTGAACCCCAAAAGCCTTGAGGTTTGTCATAAACACCTGTCCATGAGTAATGACCACTTTTAGGTGACGCATAAATACTCGGTGACTTCTGCTGACCAAAAGTAGCATCATGCTTAGGATAATAGGGCGAGTATTTATCCCATTGAGAATTCAACGGATGAGAATTAGGATATTTAGGCCCATCTTTACAAGATACGATACCAAATAGCATATCCTTTGGGCGACCCATTTTACTGAAATTAAGTATGATTTTTTCCGCAGTATTCCTTGTTGAATACGAAGGCTTTTTCATAATCCAATTGCCACCTTTTGACATAGATAAGTTTTTTATATCATTCATTTCAGTCCAATGTGCAAAAGACCAATCATCCATAGTTAAAGCAAAATAAATATCCTTTGCATCTAAATTATTCACATTATTATTAGAATTGAGAATCTTGTAACCAATTGAACCATCCCGTTTATTTATCTCTTTACAGACATAACTCCATAAATGGTTTGCATTGAATAATCTGTGAAATAATTCTTGGCGTGGATAATTGTAAATAGATACAAATTCGGAATCCGATAAACCTAATGATTTTTCCGAGACATTTAATGAATTCAATATGGCATCAAAGATATGATAATCATTATGGAATACTATCGTGCCTCTCTCCATAGACTATACAATTGTCCGAAGGGGTATTTAATTGCTCATACCTCTTGATACGACATAAAATCCTCCTGCGAGAACTGAAATCATAGCAATTCCGACTAAAGGAGAGTTAAAAGGGGATTTAGGTTCCTCAGCCGACAATTCAGCGACATTTTCATCAACTTGAATTGTGTGTCTTTCGGAAGGTGCAACATACTGCAATTCGGGGAAATCCTGTTCAACATCAACAGAAGCAAGACCTCTTAAAGAATCCTGTGGAGCATGGGTTGGCATTAAATCTAACGCATCTCCCTCACCCGCAAGACCATTAGCATTTTGAGTCCATTCACCCACAGGTGCGAGGGTTCTTGACGGTTCGGGGGTAAAATTATTCTCCGAAGCATAAGTAGCAGGTTTCATCTCAATGTTGTTTCCTGTATGTGTAACTCTCCGATTCTCACGGATTTTGGAGGCTCGGAAAAAACCTTCATCACGGAAATACGACGGAGAATAGCAAACTACCTCTCCTTGTTGCGCCGCCGAGATGCCTCCAAGAACTTTCTTTACTTCACTCTTATCTGTTCCGAAACCCATTTGGTCTTCAATCGCTTTCAAATCACGGTGATTGATTAAATTATGAATCATATAGACGGAACATTGTGAAAGAGCCTCTTTTGATACCGATGCGGGGCGTTGAGAGATTAAACATACTCCGTAACCATTCTGCCTACCTAATTTACATAAACGCACGATACCGTCAAAGGAAACAGGCTTTCCTTGCTGTGGAACGAAATCTTGACATTCTTCAAAAATTGTCATGATACCTTTGCCAAGTTTAGCCATCAATAAATCGTCACAGTATTCGGCAACAACTTGCTGTTGCTTGTCAAGGGTTAAATCGGAAATGTCAATTACGAAAGAAGTAGGCTCTTTTTTCAATCTGTCTATCATTCCTTTTATATTAAGAGTTTCGCCACCTTTAGGATGAAGTTCCTCAACATTTGGTAATTGCGAAAGTCCTCCATGTGCGCCAAGTGCATCAAAACAAACGAATTGAAGACCTACACGATTGACTTCTTCCATAATTAAACCGCCTGTCCACGATTTACCGCTACCTGTAATTCCGGTTAAGAAAACCTTCTCACGCACAAAGTCAAGAGGGAAATTTAAATCGGCAGGTTGCCCTAATTCGGTGGATGCTAAAACAATTTCATCCTTCTTGGTAGGGTCGGCAGGTTCAGCATCCCAAGAGTCCATAGATACCATTTATCCCTCTTGTTATCTAAATGCTCGTTAAATACGAGGACAAGGTTTCAAAGTAGTATTCAGCCCTGCATTGACTTGAGCCATCTGCACTAATGCGCCACCGAACTCTAACATATCGCCATTTTCATCAATTTGAAGATAGAAATCAAGGCAACAACCCTCCATATTTTGTTTATAATGTTCACTAAGAACATCTCTAATGTTTTGGGCAAATCCTTCCATAGCCTCTTTGTTATAAGGTGAGCCAAGAACGACATAGAATACCGGCCCCATCTTTCTCAAATCTTCATCATTATAGGCTAATGTTGTATTGAATAATTCACTTTCTGCCCCACTCATTGAACCACACAATCCGCCATCCATAATTACAACTGTAACCGATTGGTCAAACTCATAACCGTGTAGGTCGGATGCTACCTTATTTATTCCCGACTTCATTTTAGTGCTATTGTGGGGTCGGAATGGTGAATCTTGACCCGGAACTAAATCAAGGAAATAATCAATAGCCCCTTTGTGGTCTTTAGATGGTTCATTTTTAATTGAGGGACTTTCAACACCCGATGGCGAACCATTAGGAAAGATAGAATATCCCGCACCTGCGAAACCCCATACAGAAAATGAATCCTTAGCAATTTCGGCTTGAGCAATCATCAATGCTGTGCAAATCTGTGCAAGATGATAACCGCCGAGGGGGAATCCCTGTGGCGAAATACCATACATTGAAACAGAATTACTATCATTATCTCCACCACCATTCATAGAACCCGAACAATCCACAAGAATGTTTAAGTGAGTAGCCAATCCTTTTTTACCCTCAACAGTGGGTCGCATAGTTCTTTGAAGGGTTTGACCTATAATTGGGTCGGGAACGGCGGAGGTGTAAAGCAATTCGGAAATCGGGTCTGTTAAAATATCCCACTCTTTACGACCTGTCGGTTGTTGAGGGAATCGCTTAGACGGTGGACTACGAAGTAATAATGGTGCAATATCCTCATACATGGCTCTTAATGGATTAGGCATATCTTGTTTTTGTTGAGTATTGATAACATATTCCTCCGACTCAAAGAAAATAAAGGGGTTATCATCATATCGTTCTCCACCACCAAATGTTCCCATAATAATCAACCAATCCTTATATTTAAGTCGGGGTTTGCCAACATCTTTTTACCATCGTGCTTTTGACTCGCAACCAATCCCCAAGCCGTCGGAACCGGATTGCCTTTTACATCAACCGTTGGATATGAGTTTTCAAAGGCGATTTCCCGATTCAATACATCTTGTGAAAAGTCTTTAATGACTATACCATTCTCATCACATTCACCAAGAGAGTTACGCCAATTGATAATCCCACCGGCTTCAACAATAGCACGACAAGTTCGGCATTCATAGACTGTATATACCAATCCTATATCCTCATCAACCGTGGATGCAATTTTCTCTATTGTATGATAAGAAGGGGCTGTATCCACATAAATCGCAAGTGCTTGATTACATTTAATCCAATCCATAATCATCTGTGTTTCGGGATTTAGACCTACATATTCGTCAAAATAGGTGTTGGGTAACGCATTCGGGGCATATTCGGGAATCTTAGACCACCGAGGGTATTCTCGCACAGTTTTAAGAGTTTTACCATCCTTACGGAAAGATTTACATGGCGGTGAATCATCAATCCACTTAGAGATTTTTGAATCATAGTATGCTCTCCGTGAACGACCTTCGCAAACATCGTAAGTAAATCCGACATTAGTATAACCCTCCGTATTTAGTTTATCTGCATCTTCTTTCTGTTTCTTATAGAGTTCTCTCAATTCTTCATTAGCCTCATTTATGGCTTGTTGTTCAGCCGCTTCACCGCCAACATCATTTGGACAAGTATCATCACCCGAAGATATTGTGGATATTTCTGCCTCATTAGGGATGGGTCGCAAACTCATTTTTTGAGCAAGAGGTAAAAGTAATTTGAATGAGTTAGAGACAGGAGACTCCAAATAAAGATTATACACAGGGGCTTTTTTATATGTTCCACCGCTTGCCGTTCCTCCCTCTAATGGTTGTGCATTCATAATTCTCATTGGGTGTGGTCGGTAGTATTTGTTAGGGACTTCATGTAGCGAAGGGAAATTTGTTTCTTGACATTCGGGACATTCATCCAACGGGTCATTATAATAATTGGCTAATGGGACTGTGCGTTGTGGGTGTTCATTACCGCCGCCGTAACCCATTTTACCACCCTCACATTGAACAAAGTTTTGTTTTGAAATTGCATAATTTAATTCCGAAACAGGATATTTGACAGCCTTTGTAATGCCGGTAGCACCATACTCATAAGTGAAGATGACTGATGGGACATACTTCTTAATATCATCCCAAGTATCAATAACCTTTCCCGCAGGGGCTTTTTTATGCTCATATTCATAACCTGCTAATTTAGCCCTTGTAGTAAGTATGATTCTCGGATTGGTAGGCTCACGAATTTGAAAATTTACAGAATTACTTTGGTCTAAAAAAGATTGAGGGATATTTTGGTCGGCGGTATATTCACGAATAAAATGTGTAGCAAAAGATTCTTCACCACAACCCACTTGTGAAACATCGGATGAATTACAATTACTTGAACGACATTCACTATATTTTCCCGCCACAGTAATGTGACATTTATTACAGGTTGTAACATCATTACAAAGATAACGAACTACAAATTGATACCTACCTTTTTCATCGGCATTTCCCGCATTCCATTTCGCAGGTTTAACCGAAGATAACCATTCAAGAGCCGAAGAATAATGTCCCGCATCCACCGTTTCCCACATCCATATTGCATCCCGTCTGCGACAATGAGGGCATACATGAATACCCGATGAATATGATTCTGCAAGTGTCACTTGTTGATAACCTTTGACAAACTTTCGCATTTTATTAACTATATTGACGATATTGCCCTTGTAATGGCTCACTTGCCTATCCTTCTCCACCTGTTCAATTTTAGACGGTTGCCCCTCTTTACCAATAAACATAAGGTTGAAAATATCTTTAAGCAAAGCCTTGCCCTTAGATGAATTGAATGGATTGTCTTCATACACCATCATTTACACCTCATTACATCATTCATTTCGTCGGCAATATCTTCCAAAAATTGCTCACCTGTTTGTCTAACCTTCGGTTTATTACCATAAGGTATCAAGGTTGAATACGCCATAGCCCACTCCATAGCAAACATTTGTATCAATAAATAACGCCATGTCCCTTCATCCGCAATTTGCGCTTCTGTTTCTGCCTTTGGCCTATACTTCCACCAAAACTCCCAAATAGATACTGATACATTTCCGCATTGAGGACAAGCAGTTTGACAATACCGAGCAGAAGTCCATTGACCGTTAATCTTGTATTCTTTAATTGGTTCAAATTTTGAACTATCTATGCGACCATCAAATGTTTTTGTAGCCTCCACCGTATATCGGCTACCCTTTTTAAGTGCGCCATCGGTTTTTAACATCTTGACCTTTTTCCAATTATCACCCATCTTTTCAGTTACACAATAATTGATTGGTGGATAGTATTGCTCACCTCTTCCATGTCCTGTGTGTTTTTGATAAAATGGAGTCAAAGCAGTAGCCACATATTTGTCATCTTTTGAAGAATTATCATATTGACCCGGCAATCCGCCTTGTGGTGTGTAGCGATTATCTTTCAACGGCCTCCCATTCACAGATTCTCTTAACAATTTTGCATGGGCATTAAATCCGACTTCCGAGGAACACCTGCGAACAAATTGACCCGCTTGCCAACCCTCCAACATTTGTTTTTTAACATTATCCTTTTCTCCCTCTTGCAGAATTGCCTTTCCTGTAACGACTGTCCAATTGACAAGAATATCGGAAATACAATTCATCCATTTACCCTTTTGATATGCTTCAACAGGCAATTCTTTCGCACCCTCCATCCAATACTTTGAATCCTTTCCCGGATGAGCAACAATGTGTCCAAATTCGTGACCTAAAACAAAAAATGGGGATGAATCTCGGAATTGTGGAGGAACTTTGTGATAATTGGCTAAAATACATAACATCATTTGGTCTTTTCCAACCTCAATTCGCACCATGTCAGTAGCACCACCATGTTCTTCCGTTCCAAGAATTAAAGGAATGTTTCCCTCACCATATAATCGTTGTAATTGACGATAGGCATTCCGCATATTTTCGGGGGCGTGAGCCTCTTGCATAGTGTCCACCATGAATAATCATTGACCTAACGACTATATCAAGGCTTCTATCAAACGGTTTTATTACTGATACTTGATAACATCAACTGTTGATAAGAACGATAATCATTAGTAGTCATATTGCCTACATCTTGATACATATATTCTTGCCATTCAATTACACTTCCTGTATATCGCTTAGGATTGTAGGTTCCATCATCCTCAAGGGGTAAGATTTCCCAATCAGTAGGATTGTTATCTTTATCCAACTTTAGAGTGCCATCCGACTTTAGCACAGGGCGCATACAAGCAGAAGTTACACCCGCAAAGAGTGATACGATAGCAGTAGTTCCGGCGGTCTTATTATTACCTTGAATACAACGGAGACTTAACCACAAACGCAGTTCATCATCACCACTAATATCCCTAACTCGGCCATCAACCATTGTAGCCTTCATAGAATCTGTCACTGAATCACCAATATGTGATAATCGGAAACAAGCATTGAAACCATCAGTCATATACGAATTTGACTCCGCCGTATTATTAGCACTATTTGAAATCCATTCACTCAAAAGTTTAGTAGCCTTGTCTTTGAAACCATCAATGTCGGGATATTTGTCCACAACACCGTATTTGCTACCACCTAATTGACCTATGTGAACTCCATTAGCAGTAGTTCCTTTTAAGGCATCAAGCAACATCTCTATCTTATTATCAAATGTGCTATTATCTGCATTTTCACCCGCAATCGGAATCGTATATGATGCAGAAACCGAAACATTTTGGTTGGCTTCTAAATCAGCACCCTTAACGGCCAATAAGTCAGCCCCTACTTCGCCTAATTTAGCAACTGCCGACTTCATATTTGTTCCATTCGTAATCATACGACCCCATGCACCCATAGCATCACCATAACAGTTCCATTGGAATTGGTCTGCTCTTGAACCGCCTCTTGGAGTTGTTTTTTTCTCAAAGTCTGCATAGGTTTTTGAACCCATCATGTATTTTGCACCCTGTATTGGGGCTACTGCCATAAAGTTTGAAACAATGTTTGTGTTCGTTGATTGAAGTGTCTTCCCACATATTGACTGAATCTTAGAATCAACAAGAGAAAGTAACTTATTTTTGTCATCCGAAAACAAGAGAGACTCACCCGCAATATCTCCACGAACCTTCATGTATTGAGCCACCGAGGTATCGCCAAGCAACTGTGCCTTTTGAATATCTTCGGAGGTGTCCTTTGTTCCCTTTTCGGAAGCAGGTCTTTGAATTCGTTCTTGATAACTACTGTATAGTATTTTGTAATCCTTTGTGCGCCTTTTATTATCCGCAATCATAGTTCCAATAGACCAATGAACAGGTGTGATTTCTGTCCCGCCTGTGCGAACTTGTTGCTTTAGTGGCAATAATACCTTATCTTCATACTTCCAATAGGCATCGGTTGAACTCATAAATGTATTACAATTCATCATATATGAATCCCAAAGGTCTAACAATGAAGGCGTTCCGTCGGAGTTATCCCCCATAATAGAGTTAGTATTGCGAAGAACATAACCATTCATCATAATCTCTCTAACGAAATCTTGCTCATTAGCAACAGTCATACCTTCACGCTCAATACCAATGTCTCGCCCTTTAGGGTCTTCTCCTTCTCTTGCAGGGCCGAGTCTGTGTCCAAGACAGTAAGGCATAGCATCAATCACTTCTTGGCGTGTTACATGGTCTTTTCCACGAAGGAATGCCATAGCCCTTGTCATCTTAATCAATGAATTACTGAAACGGAATCCAAGCATACGAGTAATGAGAACAGGTGCTTGTATTTGCCCACCCGCTTGATAGTTTTGAAGCCACTCGGCGTGTTGTGACTCAAATTGAGAATTCGTTGTTGTTGAAATGTCTGCAAGTGGTGATGTGAATACAAGTGAATCATTTAAGTATGTGTGAACTGCATCCATAACATCGGTCTTATCTCCTTGCACCATGTATCGTTGAGTAAAGAGAACCGAGAGCATTGAAATATCAAGAAGTGCGCCCGTAGTTTCAGCAGATGCACCCGAAGCATTGAATGGCAATTTAGTGACGGTTGCCCAAGTATCACTTAGATTCTTGAATCGCATTGGCTTAACGAAACCACTATCTCCACTGTTAATAAACATACCTTGCATCAATTGGAATTCGGGGCGAGAACCTTTAGAGGATTTGCCACCGTATCGCTCAACAAGTGTGTTAAACCGACCACCGAGACTCAAGGTTCCGAAATACAATTCCATATCAATTCTGTCCACGAAAGCCAAATCGTTTCCTTTTTGGTGAGGGTTCGTATCCATCCATGCAATAAAACTTGGAGATTTGAAAGTTTGACCACGGTATTCCACAGTCTTTTCTGCAATTAAACCAAGAATAGCGTCTTCAACACCCGAACCGCTTCTATTTGCTTCGTTGAAGAATTTTATAGGTTGAGTAACTACCTTTCGTGGAGTTGGGTCAAACTGATATGCGGCTACGGACTTTTCCACGCCACCGATTATTTGCTTATCAGTAATTTGACGGATTTCAATACCATAAAGAATCTCTTCTGCTCGCTTATCGTAATCTATTTTAGCAACACCACATTCATTCAGCATTTCATCGGAAATAAGACCCATACCGCTTGAACCACCGTCAAGTCGCTTATCATAGAAAGAGTTCATAAGGAATTCTCGGAAATTATAACCTTCGTTTCCACCCGCATCAGTGTAAAGTGGTGTGGTAAGATATATAGCAAATCCGCCTTTATTAGAAATTGAAGATGGAAGTTTGCTACCACCGAAAAGTGGTTGTAAATCGCTAATCTTAACAGGTTTTGACTTAAGTGACTTTTTATCATCCGGTATTTCTAAGAGTAATTTAGCAAAATCTTCTGCATCCATAGGTTTCTTCTCATAGCCCGAATCGGAAGTTCTTTGGAGGAAACTGAAATCATAAAGGTAAGAACCCGATACGCTTGAATCCGATGCCCACTCACTAAATCTCCAATTGTCCCACAATGAATAAGTCTTTTGCATATTCTTGTCGCCGTAATTCACATTGTAATCTTGACCGGCAGGGAATAATATATAATCTCCCTTTTTAGCAGTTAGTGATTCGTCTTTGAGGTATCTTTTACCAACATTGTAACCATAAGAGTTGGCTAATAAGGTGGCGGCGGAGTTAATAACAGTAGTTTTACCCGTTCCCGGAATACCTGTCAAACGGCAAGTTGAATCTTCCATCAACCAAGCACAGAAAAATGCTTCTAATTGTTCGGGGTCATCAAAACCGAATACTCTTGAGAGTGAATCGGAATGCTTTCTTATTTCACGAAGTTGTTCAACCATGACTTCACGGTTGCCTTTACTTTGTTCTTCTGCCAAAAGATTATTAAACTGATTTGCTATTGCGTTACCCATATTTGCAGGGGTGAATGGAATATAATCGCCCTCACCATCAATCGGCCCAAAGTTAGAACCCTTAATGACACCGGAAACTTGCATTTCTTCGCCTCTTTCGCCAATAATACGGATTGGTGAGTTCACATTCTTTCCATTGATAACCTTAAATGTTCCAAGTTTAGAATCTGCAATTTTAACTCCATCCCTAAGACCTAAACGATTTAATGTTTCCACCGTATCTGCACCTATAAGTGCAATTAGTTCATCATCGTGAGCAATTGGTGGTGCTTCATCTTCGGGTGATGCAGGGCTACCGCCACCGTCACTACCTTCTTTAATTGGTGGAGTCAATGGTGATTCTATACCACCCTCAAATGGGTCATTAGTTTCAGCACCAAATGTTTTAAGATTCATAGAAGGAAGAAGATTGTTAATACCAATTTTTCGCCATTTTCGGCCATCCACCGCATAAATTAGCGATTTAGGAACATCCACGACTTTCCCTTCGGATAGTTCAACCTTTACGGGAGCAGTTCTGCCTTTTGCACCACTACGGATTTTACGAACAAATATCCATCCATCTTCTAAACCTTGATTGCCACCATGATTAGCAACATCTTTTGCGAACTCACCGAGAAATTCGGGTGCATCCGAGTTAGCCGCAACCTCATAAGCCTCAAGATATGAGCCAACAGAAATAAGTTGAAGGATTTTAGCAACAGTTTTATTTTGTGGGTCTGCGGAAACCTTAACTTTTGTTTCAAAAACCTTGTCTTTCTTTGCAGGGGTAACTCTTGTTGAAATGGTCTGTTTCTTAGCAATCCAATCCTTCATAGTTTCTAATTCATCAGCCATATTAAGCACCTCGCTTTGGTATAGTAATCAATTTACTACCACCCTTTGTTGGAACAATAATTTTTACCCACTGTGAAGTCCTCCATGCGATAGCAGAAGTCAATACTTCTTCACCCTCTTGAATCGTGAGATTGTCATTGATATTACGAGCAATACGATTAGCACACTCGGAAGTATAGGAATCTAACCACTTGCCATTAGCGACAATGAGATTTTTAACAGTCCCTTGTAATAATCCGCCGGTATCTTTATCAGTTGCCGTAAATTCTCCTGTTTCGGGGTCGGGGAACTCATAAAAAGAACCATCTTGGAAATCTAATTTGACCGAAGTAAGGCTATCATTTATAATAACCGGAGTAATTGACTTCAAAACACGACCTTCGGCGGAGTCTATTCCACACATAGCATCTGTTCCATCTTTACTTGTCCCCATTGGTGCAAGTTTAGCCTCATCACCCGGAAATTGAAGTGTAGCCATATAAATTGAAGGGTCTGCCTTATCATATCCCGTATAAGTATCTGTTCTCATAGAAGTCATTACACATTGAAATTGAATAAAAGACTTCTTAGTGTCTAAATCCGTTATTTTAGCATAATCAACCTTTGCAGGGAGTAAAAATTCCTTCTCTAACTTTGTATCAAATGTGAATGATTGTGGAGTAACATGAACTTCAAGTTTTTCAGCCGACCAAATATAAACACCTTCGCCAACAGCATTCATTTCAGTAATCATGTTGCCTAATAATGAACTATCCTCATTCATTTGTGTTCTCAATTTGCTAACTGTGCTTTGATTGTAAGGAGCCACAGAATATAATACGGATGGGTAGTTTGACATAGACTCTTGATACATGAAACCATTTGTTCCATTTTCATCGGCATACTTCCAAGTCAATTTTCCATTCTTAATAATAAGATTTGGTGTTGTTGAAGTAGGACTAAATGTAATGATATATTCTTTCCTCTTTAGGTTAATTGCTATTGAATAAACAGTTACGGTGTCTGCCAATAATGAATAAGATGGTGCATCATCGCCAAAGAAAAAAGCGTAGGTAGGACTTTTTCCCACTGTAAATTTGAAATATGTAGGTGGCGTTTGTCCACCATTCATCCCTTCATCAAACATCACATTTGGTGAAATAGATGCAAAAATAGTGAAACCGTCTGTATCAATAACCATCTTTTCATTAGTATAAATTGACTTGTATTCTCTATCTGTTTGACTTGCGGGCAAATTAACACCTGTTGAAACAGGTTTCATCTTTGAATATGCTTTGCCTTGAGTTAGCGAGGTGGGTAATCCCTGCAAAGATGCGAACTCATTAGCCATAGTTCTTTATGGTGTGACCGACTATCTAATACCTGTCTTGATAAAGTGGGCGACCTAACCTGTTTTATCATATATTACGGCCTTCTGCCCTTAAAAATAGAATTATGTCGGCCCTACCGAAAGCATATAGCCTTTCAAACCATGGTAAATTAGCATCCATGAAATTACAAACAGTAGTGATTTCGGGAAATTTTATACCATATGGTCGCATCTCATCAATCAATTCGCCAACAGTTCCATTAGCCCATACCTTAAGCCCCTTATCCGATAAACATAAAAGAAAATCCTCATCCCACAACATATCTTTTACAAGGGCTATGTCATTATTTTTATTACTGCGACTTGGTATGTAACCCGGATTGAGGGCGATGAAACGATTCATTACATCAATGTGTGATGGGAGGTGAACATTCCTACACCATTTCAGCCAATCCGCTATCTTCTCGGCGGCGTATCTTCGCCAAACAGGGTTAGACAAACCTAATCCTCCGGTTCTGTGTCCTCTAATGAAACTTCATACAAATCAAAATTCGGTAATTCATAATCAGTTACATTAAGGGGGTCATAATCAGCGAGGCTATCGGGAACTTCCTCATAGGAAACCTTTTCTTCGGGAATAAACTCGGAGATGTCTATTGGGTCTGTAACATATGCCTCTTGAACCTCATTGTTAATCTTTCTTTGAGAATCTGCTTGTAAAATCGTATTCATTGGGATTCCTTGTGCTTGGGCTAATTCGCTAACTTCAACGATGGCGAATGATTCAGTATTTACTCCGGCTACTTCTGCGAATGTTTGAGGAATTGATGGCCCGCCTATATCCATATTATGATAATCAGTTCGGACATTCATATCAATGCCCTTACCTTGCGTCACCTTTGCTCTCAATTCCGCACCTTGATTCTTTGCCCAAGCATTAACAGCATCATTTTGAGCATCAAGAGCCTGTGACAATTCATTATTAACAATATCATACTTCTTTTCGGTTTTCTTCATACTGCCCTCATTAGCAAAGAAGTTTCCCCAATCATTAGAATCAAATGAATTCAAATCAAGAGGCGCAGGTTGGGGTTGAACAGGGGCTTGAACTACTTCCTCCACTATTGATTCACCAATAGTAAATAACTCGTCATCATCGTCTGCAAAGAGGGAAGCATCGGAAACTGATTGCGCCTCCTTTATCTGCTCAAGGAATGCAAGGTCAGTTGATTCTAATTCTGCTCTCCTTCCCGATATGAACTCCGCCGCACCTTTGATTACGGGTGAGACATCACGAATGATTTCAAAAGCATTTGTAGCCGACTCCATACGAGGGGAAGCAGTAAGCGTTTCACCAACACCATATTTATCAAGAAGGGATAAAAGAGGAACAAGCATCTTCTCGGCCATTTCGGGGTCAAGATTCAATTTGCGAGCGAACTCTCCAATGTCTTCACCACCCGTTAATAACTCAACGAGATTTTTACCCTTCTTAGGTTTCTCTTCCTTTTTAGGTTCTTGGGTAGGTAATTTTTCCTTTTGAATTAAATCGGAATAATCGGAACGAGGGTCGGGCTTAAAATGGTCTTCAAATGACCGTTCCGTATATTCACCATCGGGTGCAGGTTCCATATAACTCACTTGTTGTCCTTTGTATCTAATCGTTCCCTTAATTCTGCTATCCAATTGCGATGAAACTCCGAATCCTTCTTATCCATCCCTAATGCACCTAATTCAGCAACACGAAGTTCAATTGTATCTGCATAACGAATTGCGGTCAATCGGTGAGCGTGTGTATTTCCACTACCGGCGGATTTGATAAATTCACAAAATTGATTGGCAATTCGGCGTAAATCTCGTTCTCGCTTCTTAGGTGACGCAGTTAATACTTCAAACAAAAAACGATGTGACAAAAGTTTATCTGCTGAACCATAATTGTTTTTGTCAATTGTATTGAAAAGACTCCGATAAGATGTTTCTAATTTCTTTGTAGGTGAAACTTCAATCCTTGTCAATAAATCATTGAATTGAGTAAATGCAAGTTTTTCCTTAGTAGTGGAAAGTAAATGTCGGTATGATGCAAGCAGGTCTTTATCAATTTCCATATATCTCACATCAATACTGTGGGCCATTATTTCCATTAAAATTAGATAGGAAAGAAGCATCCAAATTCAAACGGCTGTCAAACTTTTGAACTGCTTCTGCGGCCTTCCTTTCTTTCTCTCGTTCATTACTTTCCTTCTTGAGTGTGGTTTCCGTTTCTTTCAAAGAGGATTCAAGAGCCGAAAATCGTTCTTCCATAGCATCCAATTTTCCTCGGTAATGATAAGCAGTAGTAGCAACTCCGGCAAGACCACCAACAACCATCCCTGCGGCAAAGTTCATTCCTTTTGACTTTACTCCGGGTGCTTCTGCTTCTTTGGTAGCCACCGATTCGGCGTAACCTTCGGAGGACATACCTCGCTTCTTAACTTCACTCAATAGTGCTTTAATATCTTTTGTAAATGCTTGAAACTCTTCTGCACTCGCAACTTCTTTATCGCCCATTTGGTCAAGAACTCCAATCAATTCACCATCGGAAAAGTCACTCATAGACATATTCTTCTTTACGGCTACGGTGCTTTCACCTTTAAATTCTTCTGCGGCAAAAACTAATAAATCGGCAATAGATGGGTTATTACTCCCATTATGCAAGGATGTCTGTGCTGATTTCGGAGATTCAATAATATGCTCATTGACCTTTTTCATGCCACGAATACCCTTTCCTCGTTGAAATAGAATGTATTTTCCTTCACCGTTGCCTTCGCAGGTTTGATGAAATGTATTCAAATCGGGACATTCATCCCATTCTTCCAAATTAGATGTTCCCGATTTGGCCGCACCCTTTCGGTAGCATCGGATGAAGAACATGGATTACCATTGTCGGTCTTGTTATCTAAAGGTTCACCGAGTCGGGAATGCTATTTTCCATTGTCCCCTTATCTTTATTGTAAAATACAACAGGAACAGACAGGGTATTATAATAACCTTTCATTGACGAAAAAGTTGTTTGAGGACACTTAATTTCTTTCCAATGTAATTGACCATCGGGCGACCTCTTCCAAGAAATAATCCTGTATAATTTAGGAACAATACTTTTATTACCCCATGTTTTATCATACTCAATATGTGTGTCATATTCTATGACAATTTGATTATTGATTACAACCATAGTGCTACTTGTATTCTTCTTCTATCTAAGACCATACAGACGAAATTGCCTCATAAACATTGTCTAATTCTTCGGGATTCAACTTTTCAAGAGCAGTAATGGTTTCAGCAATTTGAGCCATCTTTAATTTGAGAACCTTTTGCGGTAACTTCCACGAATCCGCCTTTGTAGGCAAATCCTTATTACGGGAGTTTTTCAAATATCTATCCCAACCAAGAAGGTCAAGTCGCCACTTTTTACCTGCCCGCCGTTCATTTGATTGAGCATGGCAAAACATTGGCCTGTTTCTTAGGATACCAACCACTTCTCGGCTTGTATATCTTCGTGGGTAGTTTGATACTACATATTCGGAAATCTGTGTTGAATAACCGTAGCCATCATGGTCAAGCATATAATCAACAATGATGAACACTAAAGTTTCGGTCATATCAAGGGGGCGGGATGGGGTGGTCAAAAAATCCGCCTCATTCTTCTTCTTGTAGGTCTGCTGTAATTTGAGCCGCCGCTTCTTGATTAACAAGGGCTTTCTCACGGTGGGCTTTCTCTAACTCCGTTTCTTCGGGAAGACCAAGCGCATCACGAACCATCTTATCCATTAGCACCTTAAACTTGTCCTTAGCATCTTGCTTATCCATACCATCTTCCTTAATCCACTTCTTGATTGTAGCAACTCTCGTTTCTTCAAAATTGATAACATCAATCATGGCTTTAATCTCATCGGAGGGAATAGCATCAATCGGTGGTGAATTAAACAAAGATTCAACTTCCATCTTTAGGGCTTCGGGTTCGTGGGTTGAAACAGGAACGAACTCTTCAAGGTCATCATCAACAACTGTGTGCCGACCACCTACTTTCAAACAATAAGACTCCGCATCTGTGCGATTAACATATATTCCGAGTCGGGGCCAATAACGCATTTCTTCTTGCATAATTATACTAATGTGGAAACTTGTATCTAAACCTTCATCTTTTAGGAACAGAATATACCTTCTTATTTTCCATCATAGCCTTGACAACTATTAAACCATCAAGGGTTTCACCTATCCCTTCCACCATCCAAACGGTTTCTTCTTGCAGGGCTTGAAACTCAAGGATTTTAGCAAACTCTTTCATCTCTAATTCACTCAACATTAAACTTCACCCACGCACCCGCTTGCACACCATTTTTCCATTCCCAAAGTTGAGCAGTAGCCAATCCCGCCTCAATACGAGCCTTGTCACCTTTCAACCTCCATTCATCCTCTAAACCAAAATCCACAATCTTTTGACGGTAAATTAACGCATCCTCATCTTCCATCTGTATAGGTGTGGGGGTTGAATTGCGGGGAGAAATCATGGCGTGTAATCCACATCCGCTTGCGGAAATGCGATAATAGACATCATAGTTAGGAAAATCATGTGAAAGTATTACTAATCCGTCTTGAACTATATTGTCTTCAAGACCCACATTATCCCAATCAAAAGTTAGGCGCATCATTCTTCTTCCTTATCGGTTATACTATTTGAATAGTGCGATACCAATAATTCTTGAATAGAACCATTCCAACGCCAAAAAACCCAATGGACAAAGTAAATTAAAGCCGATGACTCAATTACAAAAAGAATCGTTAGGATAGATAACCAATAAGTCAATAAATCCAAATTAAAGCATCCCCTTAGAACCCCAAACGAGGGTTGATAGTTTCGCAAGAGCAGGTAATCCCATAGGCTCAAAAGGAACATGGGTTATTCCAACCAAACGGATTTTAGACTCTTTAGCCAAAGCACGATACCGTTCTAAATATGGTTGCTGTATAGTAAATCTTCGGTGAGTCATAGCCGCCGCAGGGTTCTCTTCTGCTGTTGCCCAAATCTCTTCACCAAAATCGGGAACTATTTGATTTACAAGTATGTGTTTAACAGGTAACTCAATAGTATTCAAAAACTTAATTGTTCGGAAACATTCTTGATAACCTGCCTCCGATGCGATGGCTACAAGGTTTATTGAACAATCCTCTTCCCTTAACAATTTCTTGAAAATATCTATGCGCTCACAAATGGCCTCCAATTCCTTGACTACCTTTTCTGTCTCACTTTTTTTACGGAAAATAAATCCCTTCAAGTTCTCAATCTTCGCCTTCATTCGGAGGATTCGGAGAATAAATGTCCTAATCGTGTCCGGTGCAGTAAGCATTTTCAAAGTATGTCCCGTAGGCGCAGTATCAAATACTACGACATCATAACTTGTATCATTCATAAGATTATAAATCATTTCCATACCAAAATACTCTTCCATTCCCGGAAATCCCGCCATGTCACCTAAAATTTCGGGGTCAAATCCGGGTATATTTGAAGTTAATTTTAACATACCCTCATTCATGCGGTCAAGGAACTCTTTCGCTTGTTTCTCCGCATTTATATTCATAGCCCATAGATTCTCACTAATCTGTGTTGGTGAAAATCCTACCTTTTGACCGATAACATCATCTGTTGAGTGTGCAGGGTCGGAGGAAACAAGTATTGTCCTCTTACCATTTTTCGCATGATGTATAGCCGTTGTAGCCGATACTGTTGATTTGCCTACGCCACCCTTTCCGGTGAATAAAATTAAACCCATGATAGTATAATAGGCGGAATGGCTATCTAATTGTTCTCTTTAAGACCACTTCAAATTGAAATCTTCTGTATTAACTGTGGATTCCTCCATATCTATGTAGCCTGTAATGAATACCTTTACTGACTCTAATGGCTCGGAGACAAGCGAATGTAATGCCGAACAATCAGCAGTAAATTGTAGCGCAAAAGACCCTCTCGGTTCTAATTCAGTTATCTTCATGTCAAAACCATGGTGTCCAATTGGGCCATTATACACTACCTCTTTCCCAAAATGAACCTTGATAGAACATAAATGTGATAATGGGCTATCTGTTGCATTGACCTCAATTCCCTTTAACATAAATTGATGAGGAATTGGTATCTCCATTGGCAAGCATAATTCACCATCAATACACATTGGCAAATTGTATTCAGTTTTTATTTCGCACCGCATTTAGTCTAACATAGTAGTTACTCATATCTAATATAATTGATATAATGCTCATAAAATTGCCTAAATATGGGAATATGTGTATCAGACCGCTATACGACGGCCCCGATGCGTTGATTCATCAATCCTCAAAGATTTCATCAAAGTAAGAATTTTGTTCCGGTGAATATCCACCTTTTCTTTGTTTCTCTAACCTTTGTTCTTCGGGTGTAGGTGGGCGAGATTGCGGAAGATATTCTTTCATAAACTCTTGAACCTCTTTGTCCTCAAAGTCCGGTGATATAACTTCGGATAAATCAAGACCATAAGCAGACACTTGACTCTTTCGCTTTCTAACCCTTCCTTGACGCTCGGCAGTTTGCATCATTTGTTTGAACTCATCTTGTTGGTCACGCATCCACATCTCAATTTCCTCTTGCTTGATGTTTAGGTCGCCCTTGTTGATAATCTTTCTCTTGAACCATTCAACCGCTTCAACAGTGACTTTCATGCCTCGTTCCCTTAGTTTCGTAGCGATTAAAGCATCTGCACCATCAAATAATACATAATCAACCCACACTTTCGCTACTCTTCCTGTTGAACCACTAATGTTATAGAATGGTGAAAGATTATTTTGGACATTGACAACAGCATCCGCACAAAGGAATGATGGAAATGTAGTTGCTACGGGTGCGCCATTATTGATACCATAACAACCGAATTTTGTCAAATCTGTATTGTCAAATTGTGTTCCGGTTCCCGAAGATGTAGGGTCATCTCCACCTGTTAAAACTATTCCGTCTAAATTGTTCGTCATCAAGAATGGAACGAACATAGATGAATGACAATCGGTGAGTCGGAAACCTACGGGTGCGCCTCCAAAATTATCGGATTGGTCAAGATAACCATTACTATTTGAAGATGCAGAAAATCCCGAATTGACCGAAATGATGGAAGTTCCTAATGTCGGGTCTTGTTCGCAGAATAACCATTGGTCACGGTCATTATCCCATTGACAATTTAATGCCATCCTTGTCGTATTTATTGGGTTTGTAAGTGGTAATGTATTCTTATTCAAATCATTCCCTTCATTAAGGATTGCATTAGAATAGATAGTAGGAACTGTTACCGGAATTGTATTAGCATCAAGATAAAGACCCCCTCCACTGTCAAACATAATGAGGGTTGGCCCCTCACCCGTCTTGTAGCCTAAAAATCCAAACCCTTGTCGGGTGTATTGTCCTTGTTCTTTGGCTAATATGGCTTGAGCCTCTTGAACTTCAATATCTCCATCTAAACCATATCTTTGATAATTACTTTTCCAACCAACAAGTTCACCGCCGTTGTTTGAGTTTTTAATAAGATATGCTTCTGCATTTAATGGGTTAATATCTGCCCCTGTGACTCCTTTGGCGGCGGATTCTTCACCAACTGTAAATGTCCTTGTTTGTGTTGCTTTTCCAATCCATTTTGTAGGCATTTTTGTTTGGGCTTCGGAAACAACAGAACCACTCACGGCTAAACATTGATATGCAGTTATACCTAAAACTGAACCTTCAAAAAGAATTGTAGCAAATATGGCTGAATTAGTCCCACCATCACCATCAACAACACCATTTAGTGCAACATAACTTAATGCTGTAAGTTCTTGTCCTGTTACGGTAAATGGTGGCCCCATAAACTCATAAGGAACGAGACAAAAAGAGGCATAAGAACCCGCAAAGGTTGAAACAGGAGCCATAGTTGCAGGGAATGTCCAAAGTTGTGAGGGAGTTAAAGGATTAGTTGCTATCGCTATTGCTGACAGTCCCGCTATCTCACCAATCAAATATGGGCCGAGATAACCTACGGGGTCGGCGGGGTCAAATGGTATCTGCCCATTAGAAGTTATCCATAGTTCAAGATACGCATTCGGATAACAACCACCAATACTCATCGGAACAGTTTGAACAGCAGTTCCGACCACATCTAATCCAACTGAACAATCGCCAACAATCATAAAACAACTATCGTAGGTCTTAGTTACACTATATTTGGTTTGTGAAAATGCTGTAACATCCATGAATCTGCGTGGGAAATAATCCCAATCGGAGGCTTGTGATTGAAGGAATGGGTCATTAACTCCGGTAGCGGGATTATCCCCATTGGGTTTAGACCCCAACTCCCAAAAATCGGGATTCCAATTACTCCCTACATCTTTTTGATTCTCCGCAATCCCAAACCAAGCATCTAAATCTCGTAAGTTTATCTCCGAATTTGGTAAGTTAGGGTCAATGAGGCCGGAAGGTCTTGAATTATTGGCTATGGCTCTCCAAGAAGTCTTGAACATATCTCCGGCGGCGGCCCTATAAACTACATACGAACCCGATTGTGTATTCGCTAATTGGGCTTCTGTGTAAAATGCGGGTGGAACCGGAGTTCCAACATATACGGGGTCATGGTTAATGTTCCGATAGGTTTCATCCTCCACATTACCCCCCGTCACAGGGATTGTATCATAACCATTTCCATACCTACATAAAACCCCATATAACAAAAATCCAACATAATCAATGGTTGAAAATTGCATCCCTTGTGCAACAGGGTCGCCCACTAATTGAAAACCAACGGTTATAATTTTGAGATTTGCTTCTGTGAATTGTTCTGTTGCTACAAATGGTGCATCCGCATTCTTATACACATCTATGGCTTGAAGCCCTACTGAATCGTCGGCGGCTGTGGTAACGGCATCACCAATCGCAGAAGGCTGTATATCAAGTGGCATCCTCATAGGAACAAATCCAAACGCATTAGACGAACTATTTATATCAATAAATGACCCATCATTCATATCATATAGGAATGGGCTTGATAGTTCAGTTTGATTTGAATACCCTCGTAAAACCATGAGAAATCCATCCCATGCGTAGCCATCATTACCTGCACCATATAAATCTCTAAAAAATGCCTTGTATGAACCACAAAAGATATACATTCCGTTTTGAAAAATTGCATCTCTAATAATATATTCGCCTGTTGGATATATCGCTTGACAAGTATCGGCAGTATTCTGCCAAGCACCATACCAACCACCACCGGGTCCAACACTAAATAATCCCTCTTGGGTTTGGGGGCTTAGGGGTGTATATACAATTGCCTCCGAGAGATATTTGGTAACATCCTTCCAATACTCAACATCTAAATTGTATGCAAGACCCATAATAATCACCTCATACTGTTGGATTCCAACTCAATATCGGGCTGTCGGGAAAAAGGTCTGTTGCATCCACCATAGCATTAGATATGAAATAAGTAATATCCCAATCACTGTTTGGTGGTATCTCAATGTTCCAATCGGAAGCGAAAGCAGGGCCGAAACCTGTTGAAACAGGATAAGGTGCGGCAGAACCCGATAACCCTTGAGCCGCTACACCATCGGGATTAGCAAAGAAAGTCGTTACACCAATTGAAAAATTGACATATCCGCCCGGAACCCAATCGTTGCCTGTCCCATAAACTCCGGGTGTTGAACCAAAGTATTTTATGACGATGTATTCGGAAGCCTTCGTGCGTAATCGGGCTTTTAATGTCGCATTTCCAATTCCCGATGTGAAAATAGATTGAGGAACTGTTAAATCCTCCAACCGTTTCGGCGGGAGTTGTCCTAAATCCTCCACTGTCCATTGGTAGCCCTGTCTTCGCACCGACATAATTACTTATGGGTGGTGTTGCTATCTAAACGATTTGATTAAGCAGATTCTAAAGCGTCTAAAATGCCGTCACCGTCATCGTCGTCGTCTTCATAGTCCGAAAGTCCGTCGTTATCGTGGTCAAATTGACCCGTTAATGAGTTACCATCGTGTAGTTCAAACCAATCGGAAAGTCCATCGTTGTCGTCATCAGTATCGTAAGAATCCCAAAGGCCGTCATTGTCATGGTCGTAGCGGTATGAAGACCATGCTCCACCAATTTCATCAACATCAAGAATATCGTCATTGTCGTCATCAGTATCAACACCATCATTTAGACCGTCATTGTCATGGTCACGACTTGCATCGCTACCATTAGTATAAGTGTCTTTGTAATTGTCAATACCATCATTGTCTATATCCAAATCAAAGCGGTCTTCAATACCGTCGTTGTCATGGTCGTAAATGTTGGTGTTATCGTTGCCATCATTGACTTCTAATGAATCCTCTATGCCGTCGCCGTCATCGTCATCATCTTCTGCATCATTGATACCGTCGTTGTCGTGGTCTAATGGGCTTGAATCCGAAATGTCGGGAATACCGTCATTGTCATCATCATTGTCCACTTCATCGGGGATACCATCGCCATCGTTATCGTTTTCACCATTGGTTTCTTGATTATCTAATTGCTGACCCTGTTGAGTATCTGTTTGTTGCCCTTGTTGCCCTTGTTGGCCGTTTTGGGTCTGTCCTTGCTGTTGCTCGGATTGACCGTTTGAGTTTTGACCGCCTTGTTCTTGGGCTTCTTGCTCGGATTGTTGTCCACCCTGCTGTCCACCTTGTTGCTGTTGGCCTTGACCGTTATCTTGTTGTTGGCCTTGCTGTCCACTTTGTCCACTTTGACCGCTTTGCCCACTTTGGCCGCTTTGTTGGCCTTGTTGTCCTTGTCCTTGCTGTCCTTGTTGGCCTTGTTGTCCGGCTTGTCCCTGTCCTTGTGATTGACCTTGACCTTGGGATTGTCCTTGTCCTTGTCCCTGCCCTTGTCCCTGTCCTTGACCCTGCCCTTGACCTTGCCCCTGTCCTTGTCCTTGTCCTTGTCCTTGACCTTGACCTTGACCCTGCCCTTGACCCTGCCCTTGGCCTTGACCTTGACCTTGACCTTGCCCTTGTCCTTGTCCTTGACCCTGCCCTTGTCCCTGTCCCTGTCCTTGACCTTCTCCTTCGCCTTGACCTTGGTCTTCGGATTCGCCACCGCCTTCTGTGCCGCCGTCGCCGGAACCTGCGCCCGATTCAGTAAAATCGGGGTCGTAAGCATCGGGAATGCCGTCACCATCGGAATCGGAGTATTCACCGTCGTTAGGGTCGTTTGGGAATTGGTCTGTGGCATCGGATTTACCGTCACCATCAGTATCGGAATTGTTAGGATTTGTTCCCTTTGCATATTCTTGTGCATTGGTTAATCCATCACCATCGGGGTCAGCGTTTCCGTCGCCACCATTAGTGGGATTGAGGCCGTTAGCGACTTCCCATCCATCGGGAAGGCCATCGCCATCGGAGTCGGCATTGTTCATGTTTGTGCCTTCATTTTGTTCTTCGGCATTCGTTAGACCGTCACTATCCCAATCAGCCCCACCATCGGTAGGGTCGTTAGGGTCACTACCATCGGCAGTAACTACACTCGCAGACATAGCAAGCATAAGGGCGGTTATTATTATTAGCAGATTCTTTTTAGTTGAGTTAATTTGATTCATATTGTTCACAAGTTTAGTTTTAATAAGGGAACCGATTTCCCTTCTCTTCAACACCTTATTAACTTTCATGCTATCTATACTTTTGTATCAAATGCTGATTACAATATCACGCATCCCACTTGGTAGGAGACTACCTCTAAGGTGTGTAAAACAATTAAGGACAATACCAATCGCCATCAAAAGTTGGGGGGATATTATCGGGAATAAACTCAAGCACATCTTTATCCATAACTGTCTCTATTTCTGCAAGAATTGATTGAAACATTTTGTGCATATCCTCAACCGCTTTCTCATCTAACTCACCTATAAGCGATTCAATCGGAGGCATAGCAAAATTAGTGGCCTTCTCCCTCTTAGCCTCAAAGGAAACCACTTGTTGCTCTAAACCATCACCAAAGATACCTTCAACGACACCTTCAAGAGATACTGTAAAGTGAATAAAATCCATCCCTAATTGTTCCTCAAGGGTTTCAATGATTTCGGGGGGTGGAAACTCCGTCGGCATCATAACCCTTCCTTATTTTCTTGACTATCTATGCCTTCTCACTATTAAAGTAGTGCCGATACATCTTGTGGAATATACTTTCCGCTTTCCCTATCATAGTGCATAAGGGTTAAGGATTCAACACCCGCCTCTTTTGCCGCAAGGAGAGTCGCTGTGAGCAAAGGAGTCAATCCGGTGACATATAGAGTCATTATTTTATATCCCTCTAAGAAGTCATAAGCAGTTACAAAATGAGATAAGAAATCCATCGGGGTTTCAACCTGTTGGAAAATGAATTCGTCAATAACTATTCCATCATTTGTCTTGATTTCGTGTCGCCCTTCGCAAAGTCCTATGTGCATAAAGATAGATTATAACAACAGGTTATTAAAGGTTACTCTTCTTCAAAACGACCAAAGTAAGGGTCAAGACGAGGATTCGGTATCATCTCCCATGAATGTATCATAGAATTTTCAACACCAACATTTTCAACAAATGCAGGGTCATGTAACATAGCACAGGCGGCGATATATTCATCACGCCCTAAAACTGCATTGAAAATCGCCTCTTGGTCTTCATCCATATCCACTTGATAAACAAGAGCATGACGATGACGATTAGCGGAGGCTCTTAATACTAAGAAACCTAAATGATTTTCATTTCCCTCTAAAGGAAGGAATGATTCAATACCTTTACAATCTGCGATTCCAATAAATGTCTTCATTGTGTAGCCTCCATTCTGTCTTCAATCAAGTATCTGTCAATCTCTTCGCCATCTTCAACGATAACTCCATAAACAAATCTCCCGCAATCCGAACCTTCCATGTGGTATTCCATCATGGTCTATGCTAATACTATCGGGTATATTAACTTGTCGCATCAGTGAATGTTACTTGTCCACCTGCACTATCAGTAATAATAGTTTGGTCTAAACCTTGATAAGAGGTGTGGGATTCAACATCAACATCAAACAAATTATAATAGTTACCAACAATCGGAAGGCTTTGTCCATAATAGAAAACAACATAAGCATTCTTTGTATTGGGGTCTATTAGTGTAATTGTGTGACCTGCACCACCCATACCTCTTCGGTAAAATGGTCGGGAAACAAATGTGACATAACCTTCAACAAGTGGTATTAACTTACCTTTTGTTCCTTGATGGGTTGAAGTGCCTTTTGCATCGTAGCCCATTCTCTTCGCCGCCGCTTGAGCAACCTTTGGGCGAGTATTTGAAGATGTGGTAGGTGGAGTAACTGTGCTTGAAGTCGGAGACACAACTTGTCCCTGCACTAAAACTTGTGGGCGGAACTTATCTTTCACCATTTCAAATTGCTTATCATTTAATTTGGCTTGAGATACAGCACCGGAATTAGTATCAAGTGTCCATAAACCATTATTCATTGAACTATGAACTTCAAGCATATTCTTGTCAAAGCCATACATCCAACCTAAAGCCGCAAGGAATTCACCCTCGGTAGGGTCGTATGGGATAGAACGATTACGAGGATAACCATGATTATAACGGTCACTATATCCTTCGTTTTGAATACGATGTATTTCCCTACGATAAAGACTTGCTACTCTTTGCTTTTCTGCCTCTTTCTTTTCCTCTTCTATTTTGTCGGCATTCCATTGTGCAAAGCCACCATGTTGAGCAGGTGTCATCATAACCATGTGGAATTTTCCACTCCATGCGTTACTGAAAGCATCGGAAGTTCGGTATTGATAGTGAGGGTGCGGATAAATTGTGCGGGCATAGTCATACATATGTGAATAATCATCCTCACTTATCTTATACCATTTCATCCCACTTGTTTGAAATCCTAATGCAAGAAGTTTTGCTTCCTTAACACTCTTCATCAACTTAATATCTTCTTTTTTAGATGCCTTCTTGCGTCTATCAAAATCTGCATGACTAAACATTCGCCACAATTCGGTAGCATATAAAATACTCTTAGGCCCAACATATCCAATTTTAACCATTGATTTAAGTCTTTGAATCAAATCGGCATTTTTTCCACCATTAAACTTTTTCGGGTCTTCGTTGTTAATCCAATCAAGCATTCTGTTTCTTGTAGTCTCAACATATTTTGACTCTAATGCAGGTGGCAATACATCAACAATTGTTAATGCCCACTCTCCACGCTTGTTTCCGTAGCCACCATATCGCCCTCTTGTTGGCCTTAACATGGTTTCAATATATGCGGCGGAGGGGACTAATTCTTCTATCATTTTAGCCGAGCCTGTCACCGGGTCCACGACAGGATTTCCGGTCATTGGATTGATAAACATTACTTCTTTATATTCTCCATATTGCATCTTCCCATCTTCCCATAGTTCTTGCATGGATTTGACCCCACCATTTGTTGTTTTGCTCCCAAACGGTTGTAATAGCCACTTAGCCTCTTTAGTCGGGTCATTTTCATATAGATTAAACATACGGGCTTGAAGTAACAAAGACCCCTTACTCTCAATGAAACAACCTTCACCATCGGCTACATTACCATCATATAGTTTTGCCATTGAACCCTTACCATATAATAGTTCTGCACTTTTAACCTCCCACATACTATTCGGAGTTCCCGAAGATTTAAGCCATTGTTGCTCACGCATTCCAAAATACTGAACCAAACGGTCTGCAAAATCATAAATACCCATATCTTTCCATCCCCATCCGGCAGGGTTATTTGGAGAAGCATTTGGGCCACTTGCTGTAACTTCACGGTCTAATTCGTAAAATGCCGCAAGAGCCTTCACATCAATACCCGTATAAGATTTCATACATTCTGTTCCAAGTTGAAGGATGTCGCCCTTCTTTAGATTCATTTTGAATCCTTTTGAACCTTTTTGCCCACCTTGCCTAACTTGGTCTTTAGTGGCTTGAACAATAAATACATCGTGGCGTGGTCTATTATCTCCATGAGGATTACAATGGTCACAGTTAATAGATTTATAGTCGGTAAATTTGGCGGCCATAGCATTTAATTGTGGTGAAAGTTTAGCAACACGGTCTTCGTGGTCTTTATCAGTCATCCCAAGTGGTTGTATAATTTTTGGGAAGAATCCCGAATTAGTTATTCCGGTTCTTGTGTCAAAAATATCGGCGGCATATTTAATATAACCAATGTAATTAAAACCTAAATCCGTTAAGTCACCATATTCAATTTCAAAAGGAATTACTTCACGAAACCAATCATTCCCTATTTTTACGGTATCTGCTAATTGATTTAATTCGGCCCTCGTAATTAGATGTTGTGGAAGTGGAACTCTTTTTCCTTGACCCTTTCTTACGAAAAAGTCAATCTTTGGGTCTGCAAGGTCGGCGGCTTTTCTTACCTTTTCCATACGCCTTTCAAAATACTCAAGACGATTTGGTAATATGTCAAAAGTCTTAATAGTATTCGCCATATATCTTAATGGGTGTTCCTTCTATCTAAAGGCTACTGATTAACATTTTTGAAAAGGTAAATTTCTTTTTTGAAAAGGCTTCAAGACCCGATTTGGTCAGCAGGTTTTCCCCGATATTTGCAAGTGGAACAAAGAACCTCTATGCAATCATTGTTTAAGAGTAATTCAATATGTTGCCAAGGCAAGTCCGAAGGAGACTTTGTAGGCGGATTATCCATACGATATTCAATGTAAAACTTTATAGGATGGATAGGTAGGTTTCCACAATGAGGACATTCACTATTCCATCGCTTCAAAATATGCTCACGCTTACGCTCTCGCAAATCCTTTTTACGAGAAGTATTCTTCTTAATCAATGGCTCACGATTCTCCGTGTAATACTTTGGATTATACTTTGCCATATAACTCTTTTTCTGTTCGGGGTCGGAATAAGGCATAAGGTTTTATTAACAACCCTTCTATCTAAGCCTATGTCTTCAAGACCTGCTCATTAAAACCATGGCTATACCAACAGGAATAGTGACGAAACCTATTATACGAAGATTAGCCGGATTATACCAAGCAACTAAAGCACCTATACCTGCAACTGTTAATCCGAATGTAGCATCCATGTAATTGATACTTGATTAAACGACTAACTAATGATAACGAACTGTGTTGCAGTAGTTATGGGAGGCTTCCACAAGTTCCCAACATATTCGGGAGTTTAGGGGAAGATTCCTACCAAAAGTGCTAAAATTCCGGGGATTGCCGCAATAAGAAAATCCCAACGAATTCGCTTACTCTCAACCGATTCGGCACTCATAGCATCTATGTTTGATTTAATCTCAACAACTCTCTCTTCAACAACTGCAATACGAGTAATCAAAGGCGGTTGTCCATTTCCATGAATAAGTGTTTTGTTTAATGAACCAATGTCATCCTTCAAACGACCTATTTCCGATTCAATACGAGCAATAACTACTTTAGCATCTTGAGTTTCACCAATAAATGTTTCAAGGATAATCGCTAAGTCATCGGAAAATTCCGCTACCAATTTTTCTGCCTCTTTACTCAAATCGCCA